>Ga0180432_10000191_pt1 | contig 98422 bp, 110 predicted proteins | sample SS_ome_10_FD_132414 | JGI IMG/M metagenome (GOLD analysis project Ga0180432, IMG submission 132414) | Hypersaline lake sediment archaeal communities from the Salton Sea, California, USA - SS_1_MS_2 metaG | ecosystem: Environmental > Aquatic > Non-marine Saline and Alkaline > Hypersaline >... | reverse complement strand
GCCTTATACACGTTGAACTCCATCAAATAAGTGTCTGGAACAGCAGCAGCAATCTGCAATTTCACAGGATAAACACCCACATCACCAGGCTTGATATCAACCTCATCAAACATGCTGAACCAAGTGCCGAACTCAGGAGGATTGCCGTCATTATCAACACCGCCGACCAAACTGGCTTCTCCTCCAGGACATGAATTCTCAGGCTTAAGCGCTCTAACGCATTTAACACCTAACCTGAAACATATAGTAGCAGAACCTTCTTTAGCAGAGGCAGTGTTCTTGATTCCTATATAGAACTCTTCAGGCTTGCCTATCTTAGCATCAATCTCTGCCCTATTGAACACCAATAACTCGCCAGACTCTTTTATCTTTTCTATCAAAGAAGACTTTATTTCAGCACTAACTGCGCCGAATTGCTCTGTCAGGGCGCCGAACTGCGATTTAATAAATCCTAAGCCAAGACCTAATATAGTGATGGCAAGGATCAAGATAACAATAGCATTTATAGAAAGCTGTAAAGCTGCTTTTTTGTTCATACTCAAACACCTCTTTAATACTAATATATAGAGAAAAATTAACTTACTTGTTTATAAACTTTTCGCAGTTTATTAGGTTTTCCTAAGCTCTTCAAGTTCTTTTTTTGTATTACTTTTAGGATCAGAATTTTTAATGTTATTCTTAATGCGCGCAATATCTTCTTGTATGCTATCGCATAATACCATAATATTTTGCAAAGACTCAGCGTGCGTGGACTCCCTTGCCTTAAGTAAAATTGCAGAGTGCCGTATATCTTCAAAATTTTTAGCAATATTCGTGTTTAAATTACAAATCTTTAATGCGCCAAATGCATTATCAGAAATATCTGCCATGTTCTTATCGGTTTCTTTCTTAATTGCCTTATTACTATAATAAACCCCCACAGGAGGAGTCTTTTTTCCAGTAGGCGTTAATTGCATCTTGCTATCAAGAATGCTCTGTGCATCTTTCTTTATTGTCTTGCTGACAAAATCAATAAAATCCAAATACTCTTCATCTGAAAATTCTGGATGCGAATCTTCAGGCATTTTCATATAACCTAACTTGCCCGATTTATATGCTTCTAATAGGATTCTACAATTTGAGAGTATCTTGTCTCGATCCATAGAATAAAGAAAGTAATAAATAATTTAAAAAAGTATGGGTTGTGAGAGATTTGATTATACTCTTAAACCATTTTCTCTTAGAAAAAGAATTAACTTGCTCATAGGCAATGCAGTAACAAAAGGGTAATGCCCTTCTATGGTTTCTGCAAAACGCACTAAACCATTTGGTCCAAATGCTCCAGATAATTTCAGAACAGGATCGCGTTCTATATAATCATTAATTTCATAATCTTTCAATTCTCTAAACTTAACCGTATACTTATCTGCACTTGAGAGCATCTTTTCTGTACTAGAATTATACACTGCAAGACCTGCAATAATATCAATGTTGTTACCTGAAAAAGACTTTAGCATTTCAAACGCTTCATTTTTAGTCTCTGGTTTTTCATATACTTTGTTATTAAATACTACAAATAAATCTGCCGCGATTATGATAGCATTTTTATTTTTCTCACCAACCACCTTGGCTTTTGCTTCTGCTAACTCTTTTGCCAACTCTTCTGGATTTTCATTTCTTATTGACTTTTCATCAAAATTGCTAGAAATTACTTTATACTTCAGACCTAAAATATCTAAAGCGTTTTTTCTAAAACTGGAATTAGACGCCAGTATTATATCCATAATAAAAGAAAATAAGTAATTATTTATAAAAATATGGGTTGTGAAGGAATATTCTAATCCAAACTGAAAACCATTTCTGCTCCAGAACCATAACGAATCTGATTTATATGTGTTTGGGCATTATCTTTATAAACAATAAACAATTTATACGTAACATGAAAGAATACCACATCCACTATCCAAGATGGTTTATTTTACTGCAATTAGGATTCTTCGTAATATTTGCAACAGTATGGACTTACATTACAATACAAAAAGAAATATATTTATTTACTCTTATTGGATTTGCATTATTCATATTTGCAGGAGCTCTTTTGATTTATGCCTTGAAAACAGGAAGATATCCTATGTCCTTTAGGGAGAAATAGTTTAACAGATATCTTTATATAACCTATTCTTTTTAATTATTTCATGGAAACTAAAACTAGAGTTGGTGCAATCATAATCCAAAACGACAAAATTCTAATGCTTAAAGGAGTGCATAAAGAACTGTGGACTCCTGGCGGAAAAATAGATAATAATGAATCAGAAGAAGAATGCTTACAACGCGAATTAGATGAAGAAATAGGAGTTAAATTAAAATCCATGAAATTCTTTGGAGAATATATGCGTAAATCACATTATCATGATTATATGATGAAAAATAGAATGTACTTAGTTGAAATTGAAGGAACTCCAAAACCAGATAAAGAAATAAAAGAAGTAATATGGTTATCTAAAGGGGATTTTGAAAATAAGAAATATCTTATTATTCCAGTTATAGAAGAGGAAGTGTTTTCTGATCTTAAAGCCAAGAAATTATTTTAATTTTAAAGTAAATTTTAGAAGAACAGCATTATAAATTCTCATCCAAGAATTTCTTCAGCTCAACTAAATCTTTTTTATCTTTATCATAATGTAAAGTAGTTATTCCTACAGATTGAGCACTTTTTACTGCTTCTTCATCATGTTCAAAATAGATTACATCTTTTGCATCTAAGTCAAAATGATTAAGCATTGTTTCATAATATTTTGGATCTGTTTTTTCCGGGTTGTGTTTTAATGTAAAGACTTCATAGGAGGCATTATCTAATCCAAAATTTTTCATTTGTTCATCATTTGCACCGGTAAGAATAATTTTTTTATTAGAATATTTTTCAAGCAGTTCATGCATAGCTCTAAAAACACCTTCGCCTTTAATTATAAAACAATTAACTGCATCTACTAGAATGGTTTTCATATTATTTTCATATATTGAAGAATATTTATAAATTTTTCTAAAGACTCGCAATTAATCCACACCCACAAAAATCCTTCTTTTTTTCTAGATATGACAAAAAATCATATGCAAACTTTTATATTTCTTTCTAGGATTATAGTATTTTATGGGGGTAAGGATTAAGACAGTTCATCTTGAGGCGAACAATTATTGCAATCTTAACTGTCATTTCTGCTTTGCTACATTCACTCCTACTGGAATGAATACTGAAGAAGTCAAAGGAATAATCAAGAAGATGGCAGAGCATGGAAGCGAATTATTCTGCTTTACAGGAGGAGATCCCTTATTAAGAAATGATATTGCAGAGCTAGTAAAATACATCAAAGAACAAGGATTAAAAAGCGCAATTGACACAAATGGACTATTGGCTTCTGAGCAAGGATTAATAGAATTAGAACCATCTCTTGACAGAATCAGCTTGCCATTAGATGGAGATAATGCAGGAACTCAATACTTGATGAGAGGAAGCCATGCTTTGTATGGCAAAAGCATAGAATTAATGAATACAATTGATGGATTAGATATTGATCTAAAGATCAATACACTTGCTACAAGATTAAATCAAGATGAAATATTCAATATAGGCAAGATTATTGAGTCACATAATATCAGCCAATGGAGCATTTTCCAGTTTAATCCAGTTAACAGAGGAAAACAATACCAATCAGAACTAGAAATCAGCAATGATGACTTTTCCAGAATTGAAGATAAAGTAAGAAGATATGAATTTCCTTTTAGAGTAAAGTTTTCAAGGAAAAAGACAGAAGATACTTTTTTCATAATATCTCCTCAAGGAATAGCTTATGCAGTAATCAAAGGAGAAAATCATCCTTTTGGAGATCTGAAAACGCAAGATGTAGAAGAGGTTTTAGCAAACCATCCTAAACTTGCACAACCAAGTTATACTTAAACGGAGGGATAAAACATGAAAACAATAGAACCAGAAAGCATAGAATGGTTTTTTGCAGACCAAGAAAACATACATGTAAGAGTTTTTCCAACAGACTGGGATAAAAAACTAAGCATAATACACGCAAAAATAGAAGCAGGACAAACAATGACTGATCATCACCATGAAAGAGCAGACAACGGCCACGAAATATACTTTTTCTACAAAGGAGGGCACTTCAAATACAGAATAGGCGGAAAAGAAGGAGAATACAATGATACAGAACCGATGTATCTGTTTATTGCAAATAAAGAAAGGCACACAATAACTAATCTAGATGACAAAGTGCTAGAATTCCAAGCGATTTATACGCCAAGATTTGAAATGGATGAGGTTAGGTATTGATTAATAATCTTTGACACCAATAAGTAGTAAATAAAGCGAAGCTTTATAAAGGGCATTTCTATAGAATACTCTATGGTTATTATGAATGGAAACTATAAAGAATTCAAGCTTGATAATGGATTATTTGTAGCTTTGCAGAAAACACCTACTCAAACTATTTTTGCTAGATTAAGAGTTAATTCCGGAGCTTTAAATGAAGAACCAGGACAAGAAGGATTAGCTCATCTTTTAGAACACGTTCTTGTAAATGGAGGTTCTAGAAAATTTGATATTGACCAAGTGACTGGAATAAGATCTTCTTTAGGATGTACTAACGCGTCTACTAGCAGAGATGAGACTAATGTTATAGTTGATATACTTCCTCAAGATATTGATATGAGCTTAGAATTTATGGCAGATTCTACTTTTTATCCCAGATTAGATGAGCGAATCTTAAATATTGAAAGACAAAGAGTTTTAAGGGAAATATCTGACTATAAAAGTGCACCTTATTTTAGAGATATGAAAACAGCAAACGAAGCAGTCTATGGTACAGATTCTCCTCATATATATCCTGTCTCTGGAAAAGAAGAAGTTATTGCAATCGCAACTCAGGAAGATTTAAGAAAACTTCATGAAAAAGGATTTTGTTCGGATAATTCAGACTTAATTCTTGTAGGAGCATTGCCTAAAAATGTTGAAGAATTAGTCAGAAAGCACTTTTCAGAACTTCCAAGAGGAGAAAAACAAAAATTTAAATTTCCCAGAGTAAGACCTTTAAAAGATAAAACCATAATTCATACTCTTGCACCCGATTTATACAATCATGACAGTCCTGAACAAAGCAATGCTTTCATGGCATTAGCATTCCTTGGACCAACAGGCACAGATAAAGATTCATATGCTATGAGGGTTCTTGCAACAATTCTTGCAGGAAACCATAAATCAAGAATACCTTTATGCATTGCAGATGCCGGTCTTTCATACCATGTAGATTGCAGTTATCAAGCTTCAAATAATGATGGATTGATTACATTCCGAGGAAATATTCATTCAAAGAGAACAGACGAAGCATTAGACTTAATGTTTGCACAATTTGCAAAAATTAAAAAAGAATTAGTATATCCTGGAGAACTAGATCTATTAAAAAAACAATTATTATATAATTTTGCCAAAAAATTTGAAACAAATTCAGGACACGCCGGCGCAATAGAAATAAAAATAGATCACGGCTTGACCGCAGATAAATTTATACAAAACATGAGTTCAGTAACACCAGAACAAATAAGAGAAGCAGCAAATAAATACTTGCCTAGCGATAGAGAAAACGGAAAATATGTTCTATTGATAAGAGATCCGTTGAAGAGGTGAATAAAATGGAAATGAAAAAAGTAAAAAAAAGATTTCGAGAAGTTAAAAAGAAATTAACAAATAAATTTAAGAAAAAAGGTTTGAACAAAGACCAGATTAAAATCGAATTTAATTCTATAGATACAGAATTCTTAACACACGCGTTTGTAAATGGAAAATTCTTAAAAGAAAGCACAAATACAGAACGTTTAGATTTTTATGTAAGATTTCTGGAATTGAAGTTGAAAGAGTAATTATTTCATCGCTAGTTTGGGAAAAAATATACTCTTATAGATATTTGGAATCTGCAGAGTTGTGTATGCTTTGATTAAGTCGCCGTATTTGCTTTTTATGTCTTTGACAATGTCGTAAATATGAGTTGCGTCTTTGATGTGGAAGTCTGCCATGAGATTCCAAGAACCGATGCCTTGAACTATGTAAACGCAATTATTATGATCCTGCAAAAAAGTAATCAGTTCTTTGATTCTTCTTGGAGACAAAGCATTAAGTTTGAACAAAATGACATGCCATTGATAACCAATCTTCGAAACATCAACAATAGTCCTGAAACCTTGAATAAAACCAGTCTGTTTCATCTTCTTAATTCGATAACTTACAATGTTGGGTGTCAGTTTAGTCTTTTTAGAAATTTCAGTTATCGGCATTCTTGCATCATGATCTAAAAAATTAAGTATCTGCAAATCTTCTTTATCTAATTTTATGCTAGTCCTTTCTTCTTCAACTTTTCCAGCATAAATCGGCTTAGGCAATTCAATATCTTTATCAGCCAAATATTTATATTTTAATTTGTAAGCTTCAATGATTGTCAAGATCTTATAATCAGCAATATAATCTTCAAACTTAGCAAGAATCTCAGACAAATGATTATTAAACTGAATCAAATTCTTAGAAAAGATTGCAATGACATAATCAAACTGCCCGCTTGCTTCAATAAACCAAGAAACAAAATCACAACTCTTGATATATTCAACAAACTCTTTTTCTTTCTCAGGGCTAAAGTTTTGCCTTTTGATAAAAATATCATGATAATCAAAACCAAGCATCTCTGCATTGATGATTGTCCTAAAATTTTGTATAACTCCTTCTTTAATTAATTTATTAAGCCGATAATTGACAACTTGCTTGTTAAGACCGACTTTCTTAGCTATCTGGCTGTTGCTCTGGCGGGCATCATTGTCTAGTTCGAGAATTATTTTCTTATCCTTGGTAAACAAATTACCTTCCCCCATAATATTAATTCAAAAACAGAATAAGTATATATATTTTTCGATAAATGACAAAAAATCTTCAAACAAGTTTAATATGTCCGGCAGTCTTGGATATTATTCGGGGTGGTCAAAATACAAGTATCATTTCAAGGACTTGGCTGGAAAGTGCTTTTACAGCAAAAAAGAACAAATTATTTTCTTACCCTAGTCAAAGAAATAGTCCTTGGAAACGCCCTAAAGCGCGGAGATGAGCTATACTATTACCTGGTTGAGTGCAATAAAAGAAAGGGTATTCTGATATTCTTGGATGGAAAAGGAAGGCCAGGAGAGGACTTAATCAAGCTAAAAGGGCAGTCCTTTCTTATATCCAGCAAGTGATGGCCTACTTCTGAAAAGGTGATGGCCTACTTCTAGTTTTGCATGAAATCAATGGCCTACTTCGGTTTTTAATTCAAACTAGAGGCAAACTTTATAAAGGACCTGCGCTCAACTGTACTCAAAATATGGAGAAAAAGTGTCTCTAGCGGAAAATCGCAGAATTCAAAGGATAGAGACCTTGAGAAGTGATGGACTAGGTTAAAAAATGGCAAGACTTAGAAAAGCAGTTGCTTACAGGAGGCTGGAAAGACCGTATACAAGGTATTCTAAATACAAGAAGATGCGTTTTGTCAGAGCCAGACCTGTATGCAGAGTTGTAAGGTTTGATATGGGAAATGCACAAAAGGAGTTTGAGACTTCCCTGCATTTGGTGTGCAGGTCAGACATACAGATAAGAGATAATGCACTGGAAGCTGCAAGGCAGACAAGCAACAGGGCTTTAGAAAAAGTCTTGGGAAAAACAGGATATCACCTAAAAGTAAGGGTTTATCCGCATCATGTTCTAAGAGAGAATCCATTGGCTGCAGGAGCAGGAGCAGACAGGATGAGCACAGGCATGGCACACTCATTTGGTAAAGTCATCGGCATTGCAGCAAGAATAAAGAAAGGACAGACAATAATGTCCTTGAGAATCAACAAGAAAGATTTGGAATTAGGAAGAAAAGCCTTGACAAAAGCAAGCAGAAAATTCCCCTGCCAGTTCACAATACTGCAGGGCCAAAAAGTCGCTTTCTAAACTCTATTGCAGAAAAGCTTTTATAGGAGTTATTCTGAGTTGAGAGTATAATATTAAAACAAATTTAAAAGGTGATATTATGGATAAACCAGATGTAAAAGATGCTGCAGAAGCAATAAGGAAGCTGAAAGAATGGCTTGCGGTATTTGCAGAGGAATATGATCTTGCTCCAGAAGCAAAAGCAAAGCTTGAAGAAAAAATAGACGAAGTCGTAGAGCAAGTTGCAGGCATAAGCTGCGAATAATTTTATTTTTTGAATTTCTGCAACCATGTCTAAAGAAAACCAGCTGCAAGAAAAGCTTGCTAAAATAAAAAGAAAACTAACAGTTGTAAGTATAATTTCTGTGCTGGTGGCAGTAGCTGTTGCAAAAGGACTTCTCGGAGTGTATGCATTTAAAAGAATAGTGGAAACACCCAAAAAAGTCAAAGACACAATAGAGCAAGTAGACAGAATACAGGCAGAAAAAAACTGGGCAGATGACCCAGAAGCTTCAGAGTTAGAGAAAGAATCTGCCCAAATCGCTGCAGAAATACAATCTTTAATTGAAGAATCAAAGGATCTTTCAGAAGAGACAGATAGGGCACTAAGAACAATAAGATTATCCCTTGCTGTAGACGAAGCATTAAACGAAGCAATGTTTGCAATGGCCGATGAAGACTACAAAAAAGCAGAAACTTTCCTGAGAAGAGCAGAACAAAACTGGAGAATACTTACACAAGAATGCGGCAGCACAAAAGAAACACAAAACCTGCTTAACCAGATAATCAACCTAAAACAAGAACTAAAAAACCTGCAGGTAACAGCGCCGTTAATCAAGGAAGTAGACAGGATAACAATGGATGCAATGCCTATTTTTGAGGCGGCAAAAAACGATATAAGCGCTGCAAGCCAGACAAACCAGATGCCAAGAAACATACCAGTACACATAGCAAAAATAGAAGTGATACAAGAAGACCTGCAAGCGATCAGAAAAACAATCTTAAAACAAAGAAAAGAAGATCAAGACAAAGAATTATTAAAAGAAGTCAATGAATTTTTAGTTGTGTGCGCGCAAATGCTGGAAACACTTCGGCAGTTAAGCTAAAAGAGGTAAAAAAATGCCAAGAAGAGCAAATCCGCGGCCTACGCGAAGAGCAGAAGGGAAACTAGATCTTTACACTAATTGGTTAGAAAATATCCGAAATGCATCTGTAGGAAGAATAGTTCTTGTCAAGACCAAAAAAGCAAAAGAGATTTTGCAGGCATTAAAGGTTAAGAACGTCATTGCATATACAAACTTCAGGCCAGAATACAAATTATTCGATTACCTGCACAGAAAGAAAAAAGAAGTCATTCTATTGTTAGGTGCAGACAGGCCAAACAATGCCTTGTGTGAGAAACTACGAGGCAGGATGCTGCAGGAAAAAATAAAAGTCAGCACAAGATTCAGGAAACCATTGTTTGCAGATGATATGAAAGACATGGCAGGATTATTGACTTTCTTGTACAAACATGTTGCAGACTGTCCAAGGAAAAGGTACTGAGAGTTAACTTATATAACATACATTTATATAGCACCTGTTTTTCTCGATGGTATTCGTGGTGAAGACATGAGAAGCATAAAAGAACTAGATGACTTAGTGAAGTATAGAATCCAGAAGGCAGAAGAAAACTATGCCGGACATAACGGGCATCATAGGATGGACTTTCTTTTTCCTGAAAAAGATGCGTTAGAAGGATTCAATACTGCGCAATTGCTGGCTATTATCCGTAAATATAACCTGCTTTTGCCTTCCTGCTCATTATGCCACGCAGTCCAGCCAAACGGCAAATGGATACCAAGAGAAGGGCCTATTGAAGCGCTTCTAAGAAATTACAAGAAGTTATCCCACGGATATTGCAACTCCTGCTTAGAAGAACAAGGTGTTCCTCCTGATGAAATACCAGAATGAATTTTGCCGACAGTTTTAAAAATACATTAGTTCTATAACAAATAAATGAAACTCATCAAAGAAAATGAAAAAGGCAAAGTATATCAAACAGAAAATTTCAAGATAGTTTATCGTTATAAAGACACTATTTCCGGCGATAATGAAGAAAATGTCGAAGAATTAATCTATTTAGTGCATGGTTCTGCAGAGATAACTCTGAAAGACAAGACCTGGATTACAGAAGCGCCTGCAAAGATAGAGTTTCCAGCCAAAACATATCATAAGATCAAAGCATTGACTGATATTTGTTTTATTTTGATTGAGAAATAATCACTCGTTCACACCATACTTCTCCATCAAGAACTCTAATTTTTCTGTTAAGCCTTTCATCTCATACTCTATATAGAGTTTTCTTAAAGTCGTGTCAAACAGATACTGGTATGCGATGCTGGTTGTTATCTGCCTGAGTGATTTAGGATTAATACTTTCTGGAAGTTGCCGGTCTTTAGGAGGCTTTTTCTCAGCAAAACGTTCTAGCTTTGCTTCTAAAGGCTCATCAACAGCTTCTTCTTTCCTCACAATCCTCCAAAACCGCCTGGAATTAGTCATGTCCAGCCAAGGAATAATCTCCGGCTCTTTTACAGGAGACAAGTCATGACTAACCTGCTTATACAAGTAAAACTGAGTGACTAGAACTAGACTGTTTGGAAATGTTTCTTTAGACTTGGCATAAGACATGCCTTTAGGATTCTCTGAATTCCTTACAAGAGAATACACGCCCCTATACTCATCTTTCCAACCAAATTCTTCCAGAGGCTCCCAAACCTCGCGAACAGTTCCAATCCACTCCCACAGCCGATGAACATACTCAACAGGATTGCCATCATAGAACTCATTAATAGTTCGCTGCATAATAAAACCTGTGTGCAAGTCCATCTCTTCTGATTCAGATAACATAGAACTTCGAAAATAGGGAGAATATTTAAAGTTACTTCTTACTGTACATCTGCCTGATTTCCTTAACAGTTGTCGCCTGTTCAGGACTTTTCTCAGGCAAATTTTTAAAAAATTTGATTAAAGCGCTCTTTGTTCGTTCTCGAGAAGCAATCTATGAGATATTTGCTCACGCAAATATGGACTCAACTCTTCTCTCGTCCTCACAATGCCGCGCAGAACTATTTCTTATACATCTGCCTGATTTCCTTAACAGTTGTCGCCTGTTCAGGATTCTTCTCTGGCCTGTATCTTAGAAATCTAGGGAATCTTAACGCCAACCCATCTGCAGTGTGAATTGGGCTCTTGGTTATTTCTGCACCCAAAACTTCGACCACTACAGCAGGAGTAAACCAGATGTCTGGTTTCATCGCTTTCTTGGCATGCACTAAAGGATGCTTTTTCTTAAGTTCGTATCTCTTGAATTTCTTAGGCAGATTATCCAGCTGCTCATCTGTAAAACCAGAACCAAGCTTTGTGAAAGTATCATAGCTGTTTTTCGTTTTATTATAAACAGCACATAATAAAGAGCCATAAGAGCCTGCTCTCCTGCCCCTGCCTTTGAAAGCACCAACAACAACCAAGTCAAAAGTATCTGCCATACCTTTCATATACTCCTTCTTCCATTTGATCCATAACCAGCCTCTGGTACCTGCTTTATAGACAGAGCCTTTTCCACAGGACTTAACCATTATTCCTTCTGCACCATGCTTCACCATCTTGTCAAAGAACTTCTGAATCTCTTTCAAATCATTTGTCACAATCCTGTTAGCCAACTTCAGGCCTTTTGTTTTTTTCTTAATAGCTTTTCTCAGTGCCTTGTGCCTTTCAGGATAATCTTTCTGCACGTAAGACTTGCCATCTAAATACAGCAAATCAAATAAGAATAAACAAACAGGAATTTTCTTGATATATTTCTCAATATCATATTTTCTTCTTCTTTGCATCAAGGTTTGGAAAGGCAATAGTTTTCCATTTTTGTCAACTGCACAGCACTCTCCTTCGATTATGCAGCTCTTGCATTTCACACACTTTTTAATCTCAGCAACAACATCTGGAAATTGAGAAGTAATATCATCCATTCTTCTGCTGTAAATCTTTATCTTTTTTCCTTTGATGTGAACCTGCATCCTTTCTCCATCATACTTCTCCTCAACAGCCATGTCGCCTTTAATCTTATCAAGAATCTCCTGAATACTCTTAACACGTTGAGCAAGCATCATCTGTATCGGCACACCAACTTTGACATTAATCTTATCAAGGCCTTTCAGACCTTTTGCAGCAACTGTCTCTGCAATCAAGCAGACATCAGGACAGATGTGATAAGCATGCTCTACTTTTGGCTTGTTTTTCTTGGTTCCAGTAAACGCAATTGACAAAGAATCAAGAAGTGTCTGGTCACTAGCACCCAATCTTAAAGTTCCAAGAACTAATCTTGCAATATATTTTGCTTCAAGAGCAGATGCACTTTTGAATAGTTCTGCTAAAATTCTTATTTTCCTTTCCTGACTTCCTGCACCAGAAACTTCTGCAATCTTATGGAGGTTATCATAAACTTCCTTGACAGAAAGAGATTTCCTCTTCCTTCCACAAAGTTCTGCAGCAGCAAGACCAACATCACCTTTTTGCTTGAACACTTTGTTAACATCTTCTGAACCAGAAGCAAGAGCAATAGACTTAAGGACCATCTTATCAGCCATGCCAATCACAACATCTTCATACTCAGAAGCAATGCGGCCAGTTGTCATGTAAGCCGCCATGCAAATCTCTGACTTAGGAACTGTCTTGAAAAAACCAGAAAGAATCTCGCGCATCTTGTTTCCAGAACTGATTTTCTCAAGTTTTGCAAAAACATCAGCCAGTTTTGAAAATTGCATTTTAAAACTTCCTTCCAACCACAAAAAACTTTCTTATGTGAGTCAGATTCTTTAACTCTTTCTTTACTTTGCTAACTTTAATGTCAGCATAACGATACTGCATTGTAACCTTAGCATCAACCACAGTGCCAAGATCATAAAACTTCTTGGAAAGATGAGTATAGATGTAATTGTGGCCTTCATATTTTTTCTTTGCAATCACAGAATACTCTAAAATACTTTTCGCAGGCCAGATGGATTTTCCATTGACAAAAATATCTGAAGGAGTATCAACAATCAAGTCTGTCTTATAAACTTTCTTAGAAGAAAACTTCTTATAAAAATGCGGGGCAAACTTTTTCACAGCATTCTTGTATTTAATATTTAGCTTAGCAGTCTTTTTACAAGAAGAATTGCAGGGAGTGTGCATAACAAAAGGATATTTTCTCACAGAATCATGCAACCGCTTATAATATTTATTGTAAGTAAACTTTTTCTTCAAATAATCAAGGTCCTGTTCTTTGGTGTATTCCTTGATACAGCACTGCGGGTAATCATACAATTTTCCACCCAACTTGTCTGCTTTATTATGCTTCTGCTTTCTTATTGCAGTAACATAACTCTTAAACATCTTCAGTTCTTTTTTGCTCTTAAACAAATCATAACCAATCCAGACGCCCTGAATTTTCCAGTGAATCTTGTTCTTCACAATCCTGTCAATGACTTCATAAGAACGCATCCTGCTTTCAACAAAAACAACACCCAGGTCCTTGAGCCTTTTCTCAAAACGAAATTTTTCAGAAAGATTCTTTGGGTCAATCTTCAGGATGACATAAGTTGCAGGCTTAATGCCAGCAGCAAAAAGAATAAGCTTAAGCCTTTCATAATCATCAAAACCTTTAGCTATCTCAGCAAATCTTATCAGGGCTTGCTTTGGCATGATTCACCTCTTTAAGAAGAAAGTACACTATTTAGTATAAATAAGTTACGATATAATAAAAGAAAAAGAAGAAATCTGAAAAGATTTCTAAATTCACAGAACTAAAGATTCTGTGAAAGATAAATTTTCTTTAGTATACGCAGTTTATCCTTGCGGTAACTAGCTCGTCATTAGCAGCAAACTTTTCACTAAGCGCATCTTCATAAGCTTCTTTTGCCTTAGCTACTTCTTCTCTTGCATCATCGATTTCATCTTCATCTTCTGCATCGATTGCATCATCAAGATCGTCTCTAGCATCATCGTAAGCTTTCTTCTTAGCTGCGACTTCTGCTTCGGCATCGTCAAGCTTTTTTTGCGCTGCATCAACAAGCGGCTGGCATGTTTGTTGAGCCTGTATCTTCTGTTGTTCTGCCAGATACGGTATACTGTAGCCAATTTTATCGCTGGAAATCCCTTCTGCTGCAGAAGTATCATCGCTCTGCATTTGAGCAAGCATGTCTTTTGCAGAGATATCATCCTCTTCATCATCTGCTTGCGGTATTTCTACAATCTTTGTATCTGTTTTCTCTACATGATTAACTGTGCCCACAACCTGACCAGTGGGTATTGTCTTTGCTGTGATTGCAGGGTCTCCAGAACCAACTGCATAATAAATCACAGGCACTCCAACAGCCAAAATAACTACCACAATTATTGCAGTTATTAGTACAGCTTTCATAAAAAGCCTAAAGTGGGAGGAAGTATATAAAGTTATCGACACTTGAGAATAGCGATGACTAGCCTAAACTTTTGCATTATAAATATATACAAATAGGCAAAAGTTTAGTCAGGTTAACTTTTGCGCATTACCCTAATCTAAAGACGCAAAAGCTAACCAAGCATAACATTTATAAACCCCTCGCTGTTTCCAGAGCTTAACATGGGTGTATATCAAAAGATTAGAGAGCTCTGGAAAAAACCAAAACAGGGCCTTGGGGATAAATGGCAGAAAAGGCTTATGCAGTTCAGGAGAGAGCCTGTAACAGTTAAGATAGCTAAACCTACAAGGCTTGACAAGGCAAGAGCACTTGGATACAAAGCAAAACAAGGAATAATAGTTGTAAGACAGAGAGTATTACGGGGCGGCCACACAAAACCAAAAAGATACGGCGGAAGAAGATCAAAACACGCAAGCCAGAGGCTTAACCTAAGAAAAAATTACAAATTAATAGCAGAAGAGAGGGCAAGCAAGAAGTATCCGAATTGTGAAGTTCTTAATTCATATCAAGTTGCAAAAGACGGCAAGCACTTTTGGTATGAAATAATACTAGTAGACAAAAAACATCCTGCAATAGCAAAGGACAAAAACCTTGGATGGATTTCTAAAAAACAGCATACACGCAGGGTTCATAGAGGCTTGACAAGCGCAGGTAAGAAAATTCGCGGCCTAAGGCACAAAGGAAAAGGTGCTGAAAAAGCCAGGCCAAGCAGAAGAGCCAGGAAAAGACTGCAGTAAGATTTTTCTTAGCAGTCTTGCCAATTTTGAGGTGGTGTACTGATGGCTAAAAAGAAAAAAGCAAAGAAAAAAACAAAGTCCAAAGCCAAGAAGAGAACCAAAAAAAAGAAGACAAAGAAAAAGACAGGCCCAAGAAAAACACGCGAGACAAAAAAAGGATATAAAGTGGTGCAAAAGGCAGAGCTAGCCTTGCTGGAACTTCCAATTGATGATGAGGAAGAAGACAAAAAAACAAAAGAGGCCTCTGATGAAGAAAGATACATGGAAGAGTTCAGGCGCTATATTGATGAAGACGAGATGGAAGAAGAAGACATCGGCGAAGCAGATCAGTCTGAAACATGGGGAGAGGATGAATAATCTCTTTTTCTTTTTTAATCACCGTCTATAGACGAAAAACCAATGGAAGTGTCTTTCACTACTTTCAAATACTAACTTAACGAAAGCTTTATATATCATTCACTTCTTATGGAATAATCAAGGGGGATTAATAGTGCCAAGTTATATAAAGAGAGTATTAGGCAAAGCAGCAGGGATTGCTTCAGCAGTGACATTCGGACTTCTTTCATATACAGCAACACCTGCAAATGCAGAAGAAACCCCTAAAAAAATAGAAGACCCAAACTTGGTCAGGATTGTTGCAGACAGTTATAGTAACCTTCCAAGAGGAAAAGAGACAGACGAGCAGATAATGCGATTAATGCTTGGGGCTTGCCAAGATCCTGCACTCTCACAAGATGATTTCAGATACATATTCTCCAACTTATCCAAAAGAATAAGTGATCCAGAAAAGAAGAAAGAATTTGCAGCTATCGGAACAGCATATGCTGGTGCTAAACAACAAGAAGCTTTAGCAGCGCTTGCATACACGCGCGATCGAACCAGTGCACGGCAAAAAAAAGGAAAAGAAGAAGCAAGAGCACTTATTTCTGCAATAAAAACATATTATTCAACACTTAAAAAGATAGAGTCACAAATTGAAGGGACGCAGTATGCCCAAAGAATGCTAGAGCTGGCACAAGAAGGATTAGCACAAGCAAAAAAATATCCTTCTTTAATTGAAGGAAAATCTTGCAGGCATTTGGTCACTGAGGCAAAAAAAGCAGTTGCACAAGCACAAGAAGAAGAACACTTATTCTCACAAATGCTTCAATGTGATTCAGCAATAGAAACTGCATTTAAAGGTTTAGAAGAATCAAGAACAGCCCAAGGAAAAATCAACTGGTACACCAGGATAATAAATACATTAAGACAAGCAGAAGAAATATTCCCTGAAACTGAAGAATTCAGCCCCTTAATATCGCATGTTGAGCAAAAAATCAAACAATTACAGCAGCAGGCAAAACCGCCTGAAGAAACACCTGCATCAGGAGAAAAAGACAAGCCAGAAACACCACCGCCTCCTGCAGATGAAGGAAGAGGAGAGAAAGACAAGCCTGAAACACCGCCTCATGGAAGACAGCAAGATGGATCTACTGGCGGAGGTGCAGTAACCCCACAAGGCAAAAAAACAGGCACAGGAACAACACTGGCTGATGTACTAGAGGGTGCACTAGGAAAAAGATACCAAACAGCACTGGAATACAGGCAAGGCATGTTATTTGAGGATATAGAAGGAAACAGGGAAAGCCTGCACGGCACACTGGGAAGCGTGCTTGAACTTGCATTACTAAGAGAATACCTAAGCAGAAGAAACCCTGCAGACAACAAGTCAACAGACCTAAACTTGTCAGGCTTTCTTGAGCTAAGCCCACTGATAATCCTTGGTGCTGAAAATGATTATTTTCAAAATCCTGAATTACTGCAAATAGGAGCAATGGCAGAGAGCCTGCGAAACAAGGAATGGGTGTTTCTGGACGATCTTCCAGTAAGCGATACACCTACTGAAACAGAAACAAAAGACTCAAACATCCGCAATTTCATAACAAGCGAATTTTTCTCAGCATGGCTGAGCAGCTACCTAAGAAACTCAGTACTGCCATTGAGAATACGCGCAGCAGGCGCCTGGCAGTCAGTAGAGATGCTAACAGAAGAAGACAGCCTGACACACCATGAAAACCACACAGACCCTAATGCAAGCTATGATGCAACAGGAGAAACAAGAGACAGGCAAGACCTATACAGAAAACAAAGCATATCAGCACTGCTTGCAGTTCCACTAGAATTTTTGCTAGGCGATAAAATCAAAGGATCAATAGGCGTAAGCTGGGATTATATCACAGAAGACGCATTCATGCTAAGCGGAGACGGATCAACCTGGACAAGAAACACTCATATCATAAACAAGCCAGGAATAAGAGCAGACCTATATGTAAATGATGATTTTGGAATTGCATTGACATTCCTGCAAGACCTTGAAAAAGACAAGGAAGCAGGAGAAGAGACACCAAAAGCAAAAACATACAGGGGACAAGCAGCACTCGCACTTAACATAGGCACAATAACAGATGAAAATGGCAATGACTTGTTCAAGGCAATGCTATTCGGCCACGGCTGGATACAAGGCTATCAAGGAGACGTGAAATACGGCGGAGGCGCAGGAGCGCTTCTAGGAAGCGCAGTAATAAGAGACCTGTCCAGCATTGTACAATTAATGTATGACAAAGACTCACGAAAAACAGGCTCAAGAATAGAACTAAGTGATGAAATGCAGTCCTTTTTAGAAAGAAAAGGCTTCAACAACATACCAGTAGGAGTAATAGACGGCAAAAATGACTACGGATTTGCAGTATTATTATACGGCGGAGTAGGAAAAGCGCCAGGCATGCACGGAAGGACAGTAACAGAAAGGTTCGGGGAAATTTCAGCAATACTGGACACGCCGCGCGCTGCATTAATCTTATCAGGATATTACGCTGACCTAGCTTTGGAAAGACAGTGGGGAATCAGATTAAGAACAGACATCAAAAGAGGACTACTCAGAGGATTTGCAGGGGCGATTGAATTCAACCAAAGCAGGCATTTAGCAACAGATGACCTTGAAAGAGAGATAGCATTAGCTTTAGAGGTTCCATTTGGCGCAGAAGAAAAATAAAAAATGAATAAAATGAAGTTAATAAAATTACTGCCCTTTATGCTATTATTATTAGTCAGTGCCAGCTTTGCAGCAGCACAAGTGCCAGATCCAGCACCAAGCGTGGGAATAACAGCACAACCAGGAACACTGGTCTGGAACTCTGTAACAGTAAGAGTGAGCGCAATAGACAGCTGGCCAAGCCCGGGAATCTCGCACATAGACTTTTATGTCAATGGAAACTACACAGCAACACACAACTGCGGATTTGCAGCACAATGCATTTATACAACATCCCGACTTTCTGGCATACAAAAAAACGAATCCTATCATGCAATAGTATATGACAGAAGCAATACAGTACAGACACAAACATTAAATGTGACATTCAAGGGGCCAAACAGACCGCCAGACCTAAGTGCTTTGCCTAATGCTTTAATAAATGAAGACTCTGGCATGAATACAAATTTAATTGACCTGCATGCAAATGTAACAGATGACTGGACAGCACCAGCAAATTTGACTTATACGATTGTAGGCCAATCAAACACCACAGTAGCAAACTGCTCAATAACAGGCAACCAATATATTGACTGCACAACTGTAACACCAGATGCGTTTGGAACAAGCGTGATAACAATAACTGCATCTGACGGCCACTTGACAGGAACAGGAAAGTTCACTTTAACTGTAGCACCTGTAAATGACGCGCCTGTTTTTAACACAACAATACCAGCAATAACATTTGCAGAAGATACAAGCTATGTGTTCAACATATCTGATTATTTTTATGATATAGACAATAAGCCAGCATATATCACATACAAGAACTCAACAGTTCCTAACATGACAATCTCATATCAGTTTGACCTTGGTGACAATAAAACAGAAGCAGTACTGGTGCCTGCAGCAGATTTTAACGGAGTGTTAACTGTTAATTTCACAGCATTTGACGGACAGAACTATTCAGCACCAAGCAATAATGTAGTAATCACGATAACACCTGTCAATGATGATCCATTCTTTACATCAGGAACACCTCCTGCAGGCGCATGGGTTAACCTGCCATACAGCTTTCAATTCACAGCAGGAGACGTGGATACAGGAGACGTGCTGACATTCTATGACAATACTTCCTTATTTGACATTGATTCAGGCTCTGGATGGGTAAACTTCACGCCAGCAAACACAAGCATGAACAGTATTCTTATAACAGTATGTGATGATTCAGGAGCAGCAAATAATTGCAGCAACAAGTCTATTGTCTTAAATGTATATAATCACCCGCCAATCAGCTTCAGCAACATGCATGTAAGCCCTGCATCACCAGCAACATACCTGCAAAACAGCGGAAATGCCACTTCAATATACTTCCAGATAACTGCACAAGCCACAACAAATTCATCAATACCATTAACACAAAACGCAACTGTTGATAAAGTGTGGATAGATTTTGCAGGACAAAACAGGTCAACAACACACGTAGCACCTTCATATGATTATTATGCAGTCTTCAACTGGCCTGCAGCAGGAAACTACACTTATAGATGGCATGCAAATTACACAAACGGCCTGCAATACAGCACGCCTTGGCATAATTATACAATAGACAAGGCAAATCCTTACTTGTCCTTTATGGTGCCAGTGCGGCCTAATGGCATACCGTATGGAACTCCTGCGAATGTCAGCTGCAGTGCAAACACAACACAAGTAACACCAATATTGATGAGAAACGGAACAATTGTTGCAAACCCAGACATTTCTATACTGGGAGCAGGAACATATACCTATTTTTGTTATGTAAACGCAACACAAAATTATACTGCACAAAATATATCAACAAATTTTACCATAGTTCCAGCACAAGTAAATGTAACTTTATCATTACAGACGCCATTAACATATGGAACAGCAGCAAATGTAAGCTGCAATGCAACTCCATCAGGCGTTACGCCTACTTTGACAAGAAATGGAGCAGCACTTCCAGGATTGACAGATAATTCCATATTAAATGCAGGAAATTACACATATGTATGCTATTATAACACAACACAAAATTACACAGGGGATAATGAATCACAAGTTCTGATTGTAAATCCAGTGCAGGCAGTGATTAACTTGACCTTGAATGGAACAAACGGCAACATAAATGTTCCAGCAAACACCACAATAATAGTAAATGCAAGCACAAACGTGCCAAATGCAACACTAAACTGGTATTTTAACAGAACCTTAATGGGAACAATACCTCCTGCCTGGAACCTCGGGCCAATACCTGCAGGAGCACACAATGTCACAGCAACTTATGCAGGAACACCAAATTATTTGGCAGCATCTGCAACACACTGGATATTTGTGGCAATGCCTCCAATGAAAATGAGTTTTAACCCAGCATTAGGCTCTACAATAAACACATCATTCACACTAAGCTTTGCAACAACATATAACACAAGCTGCAGATGGTCCTTGAATGATTCAGCATACGCAAACATGACAAATGACTTCACAACAACAGGACAGCTGACACACTCAGGAACAATAAGCGGACTGAACCTAGGAGCAGACACAGTACATGTTGCTTGTGTAGGTGATACAACCATAAATAATACTTACTTGAACTACACTGTGCAGAATATCATAGAACAGGGAAGCGCACTCACAAACGGAGCAAAAGCAAATCATTCAATACTATACGGAACATCCTTGAACAACAGCACACTGCAGAGTGTTAATGCAACAAATTCTGTAATAAATGGATCAATATTGACAAAATGTGTTGTAATAAACTCCACTGTTAAAAATTATCAAGGAACAAATTGTACAATACTTAACTCTTTTGTAGACCCGCCAAATCCAGGAAGTGACCTGACCGGCAGCACAATAACAGGAAACAGCCAGGTAATGAACTCAAATGTAACATACTCTTTTGTTGATGACTATTCATCTATAGATATTTCAAATGTGGATCACTCAAATTTAACTGATCATTCAAACATAGATAATTCCACAGTATCATACTGCAGTCTTGATCAAGGCTCTATCTGGGATTCAACCTGCACAAATTCAAAAATTGATGATGCTGACGTAAGAAGATTTTCAAACGTCCAGAATTCAAATATCACAAATGGTGCATATGTCTTTGCTTCAGCAGTCACAGGCTCAACAATAACAGGAGCAAATTCATCTGTTCAATATTCAACAATAACCAATTCACACATAGATGACTCTCCACTTTACAATGTAACTGTAACAAATGCAAACATAACAAACAAAGTGATTTATTCAGGAGTAATCACACAAGGTAACATAACATACAATGCAACAGCAAGCGGAGCAGCAAATGTTTCTGATGTAATAAACCTTGCACCAACAGCATCCTTTACATTCACGCCAAGCAGCAGACAAGTAAACCAGGCATTTACTTTTGATGCATCTAGCTCAACAGACCCAAACATAGGAGGGCCATTAAATGATTCAATAGTCTCATACTTCTGGAACTTCGGTGATGGAACAACTATTACAACCACAAATACAACAGTAACACATGCATATTCAACAACAGGGTATCAATTCGCATCCTTGACTGTCACAGATTCATACGGCGCAACTGATTATACATACACAACAAGCATACAAGTAACAAGCGCTGGAGGCGGTGGAGGCACAACTGTCCGCCGTACTGGCGGCGGAGGTGGAGGGGGCGGAAGCTCTTTCTACGCAAGAACATGGAAAATAAACCTTGATGAAAGAAGCCCTGAAATAAGAACACTGAACAGGCTAGATAACGCAGTGATAACACTGAATAATTTAACTTACACATTAAGAATGGACGGCATAGACAGAGGACATGTGAATTTCACGCTTCATGATGTACCATACTCCTTGATAAATTATGAAATAAAGGCAATAGACCTTGACAATGACGGAATGTCTGAAATAAGAATAATAATCATGAATAACTATTACACAAGAGCACAGATGAGATTTGACAAGTTTGAGCAGCCAATGGGCACAGGAACATCTGTAGTGCCATTTGCAAACATAAGCATCAGTGACGGCGGTTTAACACAAGACACTGCACAAGATGAAACACAAGATGAAGTGCAAGACAGCAAAATAAAGCAAACAATAACAAATGAACAAAATGCCACAAACCAAATAACTGGCGGAGCAACAACAAGCTGGCTGGACAGCATACCAAAAGACAGCCAAGCAATTGGAATAGGAATAACAGTCGGCGTTGTGGTTGTAGGATTGATAATTTACTTCTTGGCAACAATGTTTTTTATTTAATCTTCAAAAGTATTCCACTCACCTAATTCTGCAGTTTCTGCGAATTTCTTAAGAATTAGCAGGTAAATGTGATTTTCTGGGATTAGTTCTAAAGGAATTGTTTCTCTGGGCTGCCTTCCTTCTGCCCATTCCTTGATTTTGGGGCCTAACTCAATCGCGTATTTTAACAATTTTGGGAGAATAACCTGCAGTTCAATCCTGCTTTTCCTATAAGCTGCCCTTAACTTATCACTCATGTACTCCCTGAATATAGCTTCATACGTGAACATCAAGTCTTTAGGATCGCTTTTAGCAATGTGAAATGCAATATCCAGACTTTCCAAGATATCATCTACAGTAATATCTGCATGCTTCCCAGAATCCAATAACGGGCGGTATTGTTTTAGTGCTTCCTCTTCTTCTGTAGTTAAGTAATTCATGGATTAGATTAAGAACAACGTATTAAAATAGGTTTGCTCGAATTGGATTGAGTAATAACGCCTGAAAACCCTGAATTCAAAGGTTTTAGAGCTTTATATTTGTCACTAATGAGTGGTTAATAACCGAAAGCTTTATAAAGGGGTAGTGCTTATATTGAGGATATAAAGGGTGGTAAATATTGCATGGAAACGCGTAGTTTGAATGACTGGATTGAGGATAAAGGGCCGGACATACTTCTATGGGGTGATTTGGTTATTCCTGGAGAGCAGGAGTCAGATTGGCTTACCAGTCTTGCAGGAATAGAGAAATTTAATCACTTGGAGAAGCTTGTTATGCATAATGAGCAAAATATTATCAGGAAAAGTAATCATTCGAGGAAATACGCCACATATCAAAGTCGAGGTCTTTCGAACTCCGCAGCTAAAATATCTGATTTCACACCGCTTGCATCTGAGAATTTGCAGGAAACTCTGCAATCATTAGAGCTTGGTGTTGACTGCAAACTGGCAAATTTAGTTTTTTTAGAAAATTACAAGAATCTAAAATCTCTGGATTTGAGCCGTTCTGAAGTGGCTGATTTTTCAGCGCTTAATTCATTCCATATAAAACAAACTCTTGAAGAATTATATCTTAGTGCACAGGCTGATATAGATCGTGTTCATTTTCTTAAAAGGTACAAAAGCCTTAAAGTATTGCATTTAGATAATTGCCCTATTTCGCATCCTGAAGGATTAGATTCAGGTGATTTGAAAGATACATTGCAGGAATTGATACTAACTAACACGCGCCTCTATGACTTGCTTTTTTTAAAAGGTTATAAAAATTTAGTACATTTAAACATTGCAAGTTGCGGAAATATCCGCAGATTCACAGGCCTGGATGATGATTCACTTAAACAAACAGTAGAAATACTTGATATTAATGACTGCGCTGGCTTGAATAATGTTTCCTTCCTTGAGGGATACAAACACCTAAAGATTTTGGATATATCCAGTTGCGCAAGTCTTGAAGATTTTTCTGGCTTGAATTCTGAATCTTTAAAAGAGACGTTAGAAGAACTAGACTTAAGCCATAATACTGGTCTGCGAGACGTGTCTTTTTTAACAGGCTACAAAAAGCTGAGGATTATTAATGCTGAAGACTGTGGATTTACTGTAGACAGTTCTAATCCTTTGTCTCCTTCTGTTGAGCAAAGCCGAATTGATTTTTCTGGCCTGGCTTCTGAATCGATTAAGGCTACAGTTCAAAGCTTAAACCTTAACAGTACTATTTTAAGGGACACTTCTTTTTTAGATGATTACAAACAACTTGAAATACTTCAACTTGGCAATTGCAGTATTGAGAATTTTTCTGGATTAGATTCGCTAACTGTGAAGGAAACACTAAGACATTTGGATATTTCAAGCAGTAAGGCACTAGAAGATGTTAATTTTCTCAGAGATTATCAAAATTTAAGAGTTTTGATTATGCCCCTGTGCGGCAATATTAAGAATTACTCTGGTTTAGGTTCTGATTCATTGAGTGTAACTCTGAAATATATTGATTTGCGAAATAATCATAAGTTTGGAAATAAAGAACTCTCATTGCTAAAAACTTATCAAAATCTTGAAGAAATTGATTTAGTTGAAACGCCTGTAACAGATATTTCAGACTTGCCAGATTACGAGTTTGCTAAGAATGGAAGTCTAAAGAAAATAAGGCTGCCCGATTCTATTAATTGGACTCTTATTAAGAACGGCAAGTATGCTAATACAGAAGCAGTCAGAAAACTAAAGGCGCGTGGTATACATGTAGATATTTCTGGCAGTTTTCCTTACTCTCAGCAAATGCCTTCTGAGGAAGATTTGATTCGTGATCTTCTAACAAAAGCAGGTTTTGAAAATGAAACTCTTGTGGCTAAGATTAAAGAATATGATGCAAGTAATGAATTAAAAGGAGGTTTCAGCTCTGGCATTGTTCTTGCATCAAACGGTGTTGTGGTTAAAGTTGCTAGGAAGGATATTTGCCAAAACGAAAAAAGGATTTATGACTTAGAACTTAATGCAATGCGTGCATTCATGCCAGAATTGAAAGAATATCTGGAATTAGATAATATAGGTGTAATGGTTTTGAGCAATACTGCACAGGGACAATCGGCTTTGGTAAAATCTGGATTTTGTAAGAATCCTGTGCTGCATAATTTATATTTGATGGGCATATTCCATAAGGAAGCGACAGAAGCACTTAAAGAATCCGGAAAAGAGAAAGGTATTGTCTTGCCTGGTTTGATTTATCAGACTTTACAAGGCGAGCCGCATTACGAATCTTTGAGAAATCCTTTATCTAGTTTTAGTAGGAGCGAATTAAGAAGATTTCGTCAAAATATGCCTTCTAAAAACTTAGTTAAGGAGCTCGGAAGGAGAATAGAAGAAACAGAGCTATATCTGCGTGAGCAAGGTGATTGTGTTGTTCATGGAGATTGGAAACTAGAGAATACTAAGAATGGATATGTTCTGGACTTTGGAGTCAGTCATCTAGGAAAAGAGATTGAAGATATCAGTTATTTCTTATCGCATATAGATTTACAACTGAATTCAGATACTAGGCGGCAATATCTTTGTGAATATATCCGGCTGCGCAGTGAGCATGATGAAGAATTTGCTGCAGATTCAAGGAAACATGAAGAGATGCATAAATATTTTGAACCTGTTCGTTTGCTGCAATTATCTATTTTCGCAGGAGTTCGTAGAAAGAGAGAACAAACACAAAAAAATGAGGCAATACGACAATATTATTTGAATGAATTAAACTGAACAATAAACTCTAATTTTCTTTGTCTAATTTAATTGCAATTACTGCCTTTACTGCACCATTTAACAGTTCAACCAAACATTTGAGATTTGAAACAATGATTAATTCTGAAGGATTTGCTGATGCAATCTTTTGATTTGCTTTTTTGACTTTACTTCGTAAAATATCCAATTTATTAATGTTGTTATACTCGCATTTGTTGTAACAAGTTCTAAATAATTTAATATATTCTGTTGCATCTTCCATTAATTTGATGCCTGATTTACTTATTTTTTTATTATGGCGCTGTGTATGTTTGTAGCCGTATCTTATGAAATCTGTTGCTTTATCTAAATAATTTAGAACCAAGATTGTGTTCACAATTTCGCTTTTTGATTTAGAGGCATCATCCATTAAAATCCTATTTGCCAAAGCAATTTGTTTTGCTATGGAGTCATGTCTTGGTTCTCTGGCATTTAAATCTGCAAAATCGCCGGTTTTTATGTCTTCTATCAACCGCAATAAATATTCTTCAATAAGAAAGAATACCCGGGATATTATAATATCCAATTTACTCAATTTTTCTGATATGTCTCCCAGCATTATCCTCTCATTTGATTGGCTGAATATCTGGAATGTAGGCAATCTTCCCACAAGACGGTCTATTGCTCTGAAAATATCTATTTCTTCTCCTGTAACAGAATCTTGTATTGTTTTTTTAGAAAACGTGAGTTTTATGGAATCATAACTTTCTTCATAGCATGCAATCAGCAGTTTGGCTAATGTAAAATAATCAAGATTATCCATATCAATATGAATTTCTTTCTTTTTCTTTGCAAACTGCCCTTTAATTATTGAAAGCGTATTATTTTCTTCTACTACATCTAGCTCATCTCCTGGCTTGATATTGTGAAGCTTGGCCCATTTGCTAGGCAAGCTTACTGTAAGGGTGTTTATGCCCACCCTATTGACTTTTCGCTTCATATTCTGCTATCACAGCGCGTCATATAAATAGTTTTCGGTTTGTAATTACTATAATTGCTATAATAATTATAATTGCTGAAACTATATATATTTCTTCCGACATATATGGATATTATCCGAGACATTCGGGGAGGCAAATCAAAATGACAAAAGAAAATGAAAATCAACCAGACGATGACAAATTACCAAAGATAAATCTGGCTGAACTAAGAGAAAAGAAAAGACAAATCTTGCAGAGAAACTATGCTCAGAACAATGCCCAGAATGGAGACTCTGGCAAGCCAATAGATTTGTCTGAAATAAGACAAAAGAAAAGACAAATACAGAAACAAAAGGAACTTGAAGAGGAAATAGTGCTGCCTTTTACAGTGCCAAGGCCAGAAGATGAGGAAGAACAAACACTGCCCTTTTCAATCGACCGAGAAGCAGAAGAGGAAATAGTGCTGCCTTTTACAGTGCCAATGAAAGAAGAGGAGGAAGAAGGGGTATTACCTTTTGCAATAGGATATAAACAACCAGAAGGCGAAGCAGAGAGACTGGATGAAGTATTAGGCAAGGACCAAAGAATCGCACAATATGGAATAACAAGCAAAGAACTGCGATCCAGGTCTGTTGTGCTGGAGTTTCAGACATCTGATGGAAAAGACGAAGTTTACTCCTGGACTGCTGCAGCTGAAAAAGACTATGCACTGCTTGAGCAGATGTCCTGCTTTGAGGCAGTAGGATACATCCTGGCAAGAGCTCCTTTGAAAAAAGCAGACGGCACACTCCCAGATACAGAAGGCAAAGAGAGGTTAAGACTGGAAAAATCATTGCTGGAAGGAGATTTTGGAATAACAACAGAAGATTCTGGTGCACTGCTTCCTGAAGGCAAGGGCAAGTATACTGTTGGCGGAAGACCAAGCCCAGATGAAAGACAGAGGCCTTTACTGGAATATCTGAGGTCTGGAAAAGACAGCAAAGGCAGAGATGTATGGCATCAAAGATTTGGTGTTTGCCTTCCTTTCAGCCTTGATGACATAGCCAAGGAATAAGAAAGGTTTTGGAAATGATCTCAGAAAAAGACCTGCAGATTGTCAAGCAGCTACGGCAGAATGCAAGAACTAACCTTGCTAGTATTGCATCTGCCACAAACACCCCTAAATCGACTGTGTTTGACAGGATTGGAAAACTGGAAGAAGACGTGATAAAGAAGCACGCAAGCATTGTGGATTTCAAAAAACTAGGGTATCATGCAAGATATGTATTCCTGATCCGAGTAAAACCCGATTGCAGGGAAAGCTTGAGAGAATTTCTCTCAAGCCAACCTTGCGTAAACAATTTGCATATAACAAACAGTGATTTTGATTTTCTTTTTGAAGCTATCTTTAAGGATAACAAAGAAATGAATGATTTTAAATCAGAATTGGATTCAAATTTTCCAATTACTCAAATCAGGCAACATGAATTGATAGAGGACCTGTACAGAGAACAATTTCGCGGAGGCAACATCTAATGGAGCTAAAATCTGATGATTATTTGGAAGATGGAAAAATAAAGATAATCGAAGAAATCGGCAGAGGCGGTAATGGTGTGGTGTATAAAGCAGAACAAGTAGGTTTTGATAGATATATTACTATTAAATTGAATACCGGCGGCCGCAAAGATTTCGCAGATAATACTGCGATGCAAGGAATGCTTTCTGATTCTTGTTGTCATATTGTAAGAGTATTTAATTTAGGGACAATACAGGATACACAATTTTCTGTAATGGAATATTTACCCAAGAATCTTGAAAATGTATTAAAGCAAAGAAGAATCAGTCCTGCAGAAACCTGTTGGGTTATGCTGGATGTGCTTGATGCAATAAGTTCAGCGCATGAAAAAGGAATAATACATAGGGATATAAAACCATCAAATATTTTGTTGCCAAATGAATATTCTTACTTGACATCGGCAAAGGTGACAGACTTTGGTTTAGCTAAGCTATTAGCACAAGAATCAGATGAACAGAGCACAGAATCTGACCAGCTTTACAGCGGAGACGAGTTAAGCTCAACTTTGAAATTACGCACAAGTGCTGCAGGAACTTTTTGGTACATGGCGCCTGAGCAAAGAGCGGGCAGAATCGATAAGCGATCTGATATTTTTTCTGCAGGTGTGGTTTTGTACCAACTGTTGACAGGAAAATTACCTACCTGCCTCAGACATCCTTCAGAATCTAATCCTGCTATTCCAAAAAAACTGGATAAAATCTGTGCAAAAGCATTAGAGTATTTTCCAGAAGATAGGTATCAAACTGCTGAGAAAATGCGTGAAGACATAAAGGAGGCAGTATTTGCTGAAAGCCTTTGCGCTAAAGTTAAGAAAGGCATAAAATATTTTTTTGATGCAGGCAGAGGTCTTTTTGCGCGCGGTAAATCAGATCCGGCAATACAAAAAGAATTAGCGAGAAAAGAAGCGGCTTATGAACTTTTTTCAGCATTTGATGAGGCTTTTAAAATTTATGCAGATAAAACAGGATTTGGCGCACCTGCAACATCTTTTGATGATATGATAGATACTTATCTCAATTCAGGCAATGCTGGCCAACGAAAGAAAAAAGCAAAAGAAAGATGGATGAAATTTTGGGGGACTATAGTTACTGGATTACATGGGGCAGCTGATAAGAAAAATTAAGGAGCGAGGAAAGAGCTTATTCAAAGATGTTCAAGGCAAAGGCGGGTTCAAAAGACCGCTTAATCCGGCTGATTGGGCAACCTATCAAGAACAAACTGCTGAAGATATGCTCCGTAAGACAGAGGAACTGCTAAAGCAAAATGAAGAATTTGGCGAAGCGCTTGCAAGCGCAGTGCCTGTTGATGAAGAATCCTTGAAAGAGGCAGAAGAAATGGAAAATTCAAAAAAACTTGATGAAATAATTGAACAACAGGTAAAAGAACCTGCAAGCCTTAAAAAAATATGGAACTCTTTTCAAGGCAATGAAATTCAAAAAGAAAAATATATTCATGCAGGATTGCTGCTTGCTGCGTACTGCGCTTTGGACGAAGTCATACATGATGCTGCTAATCCCACTAAATTATTTCATTATGACTTTAATTTTGAAAAAAAAGAAATCATCTTTGAAAAAGCAAAAGGAAAAAACACCAAGAACGGAATAAATATAACTGCGCTGGATGTACTTTTTGCTTCAAACCTTTTAGGAGACCTTCCTGTACTTTTTGAAGGCAGAACAGGTGGCGGGAAGACATTTTGGGCAGAAACATATTTGAATACTTTTTTAGGCAAAGAGAATTATGCTGTTTTTAAATTCAATAATATCAGAACAAATCCTCTTGAAGTAATAACCAAATCTGAATCCTATAACGGCGGATTGCCTATTGATGTGCCAAGAAAAGAACTCATGGATAGATTAGGGGCTTTTTTTGTTGATGAACTGAATCGTGGAGATACCAATGTGCTTTTTGACCTCAGCCAAGGTAGTGTGAACATAGAAGGCAAAAAGTATCCGTTAGGAGTGATTATTCCCCAATTTACAGAAGAAGGGATTGTTTTTGATAAGAACAGAAGAAAATTCTTCTTTATTGGAGCACAGAACCCTCCGCCATCAAAAGACCCCAAATATAATGGCACTGAAGAAATAGATTTTGCCTTGTACAACAGATTCTTTGTGATTGAATTTGAAGATTCTCCAAGATTAACTGGCGCAGCGGTAATGGGCGCGAAACTTCAAGATGCGCTGGATAAGCAATTCACCAAGTCATATGGCAAATATATAAAGAAAATTTTGGATGTCTCTGTTTCAGCGGAGGATATAGAACAGGATAGACTGGCGCATTATGCGTTCATAACAGATGCTGAAAAAACAAAAAGACATATTGTAAAATTTTCACGAGAATTTGCAGATTGCCTTATTTTTATACTTGGCAGTGGCTTGCAGGATGTTGTTAGGGAGGGATGTGAAGACATGACTGCAATTACTGCGTTACTTAAAGACAAATATGAATTAGATCTGCCTAACTTCGAATTTGATTTTGAAAAAGATGAATTAAAGGATTTGACAGAAAACTGCAATGGATATGACTGGACTACAAGAGATGTAGTTTACATTGAGAAATACGCAAGGTTTATATCAACAATAGACGTGCTAAAATCTGCACTTAATGAAGAAAATCCCTTAAAAGCGTTGCTTGATGACAATCAAGCGTATCTTGTTCTGCCAGAGCATATGGCTGCAGCAACGATAATTAATGGGCAATGCCGCGGCACAGATTTATCGGAAGGAGTCAAAGAAGTTTATCAGGAATATATCTCTGTGCTATATAAACACCGAAAAGGTAAATTTACAGAAGGAATAAAACAAGGCATTTTTAAAAACAGCCTAAAAGAAAGCGAAGATACTTATTCAGCAATAAAAAGCATATGCGATGAAATTAATAGAATCTATTATAATTCTGAATCTGAGATAGAAAAACTCATACACTTAAGGCATACAAGAAACCTAATAGAACTGATAGACTTTCTAGAATTGTATGCTGATGAATGTGATAACATAATTAAGGAGCATAGCGATGCTGATGCGCGATTAAGTAAACTGGGTGATTTATACAAGAAGAAAACAGAAAACCCCAACATAAAGCACAAGTATAAAGAGGCTCTTGCAGGGTGGTATTTTGAATGTCTTTAGTAAGCAATGGGCTGGATAATGCAATATTAGAAATTGACCCCCTACTTAGGCAAGGGTTTCCTAAATTCAAGGAAACTGTGATAGAGACAACAAAACCAGCTGTAAAAAACAAAGAGTTATGGCATTTCAGTACAAACAAAAAAAGAATAAGAGCATATTTGTATAAACCCACAGAACTTGCGCAAATATTTCGTAAAGTAAATACTAGATTTTATCGCAGAGCTTATCCAGATGGCCTAAATCTGGAAATGCTTGTTCAAGACAATAAATTATCTCTTCTGTTTCATGAGCAATTTCATAAGCTCTGTCCTGAGACTTCAACTGATGAAAGGAAGATTGATGAAGCGATATACTCTGCAATCAGTAAAGAATGCCAGTACATTCCAGATCATTGGAAACCAAACCTTGTTGCAAATTCACGAAACTGCGTATGGGATTGTATAATAGACCTTTTTCAGTATTATTATATTACTTATGATGCCAAATTCAAGAGAATCCTGTCAGAACAATTAAGACCAGAAAACAGGCTTCCAGAAGGAATAATCCCTTTGTTTGATATTGTTTCAACATTTAAGGAAAAGAAGTGGGATATGGCGTTTTATACTCTTACAAGATTGATGTATGCTTCGTTGTTCTGCAATGACTTTGAAATCCGAAACAGAATTTATTCTTATTTTGCAGACAAAATGGACGAGCAGAACTGCACAGCAGTTGTTTGCAATGCTGTAAAAGGTTTTATTTCAGAGATAGATGATAAAATACTGCGATGGCTGGAAATAAATCGCAATGATTTTAATGAAGAAGTAGACCAGTTTTATAATAATCTTGATTCGCAGTCCAGCGAGAAAATAATAAAGGATTTATTTCAAATTCTTCAGAGAACGCAAACAAGATACGCCGCTGTTGAAGGATTTGTCCGCCCGCTTGCTAGCCACATATCTTTGTATAAACCCTGTGACAGGCCTTTTACAGCGCATAGTTCACAGACATCTGCATTGGACAATCTTATACAATACGCCGAAAATCAAGCTGAGACTATACTTTTTACTGCAAATAGTGGAACCTCCGTGAGTTTTCAGGCAGCTGATGAGTTCTATAAGCAAAACCGCAAGATTGTAAATTTGACAATACCAAAACTAAGTCCTGTCCAGCACATATCTGGTCAGGAAATACAGTGGCGGCAGACAGGCATTCAGAATATCTCTGCAAAAGATGCAGGCAAGTATAACCTGAGACAAATAATTGCTTTTGGAAGACAGATAGGAAAGAAAAATGTAATCATATTGAATAATGGAAAAGGATACAGAATCATAAAATATAAACAAAAAACAAAGAATAAATACGCAACAAGACAAGCAGAACTGGACATAGATATTGTGCGAAATCTGGTATTGCTTGTTGATGCTTCTTCTAGCATGCATCCTTTCAGTTATGTTGGAAGTAAGAGCAAATATGATGCTTTGAACCGCTTTGTGTATGGTATAGTTGAGCCATTAGCAAAATATTGCGGCGGTAAAGACTGTGACATTGTGACTGCAAGATTTTCAGATAAAACAGTGATTCAAGGCCCATGTAATATCCGAGATTTTTATAATACCCTGCATCCTGTAAAAGTTAACATACTTGCAGGGCATGGAGGTTCTACTGAACTTGAAAAAGGAACTTTCAAGAGAATCAACAAAATGCTTGCAAAGGGGAGAACACTGTGGACGCTGATAACAGACGGGGATGTCTTAAGACAGCAAGGACTTAAAGCAGAGATGTATGAGGTACTTAAACAAAAAGACCACAGCATGCTCTATATTGAACTCTATGATGCCTCCTGCTGTGGCCGTAGCCTGAAACATAAAGACCTGACATATTTGCCAATTAAGTCATTTGATGAGATAAATCAAGAGAAAGTCCTGAATTTAATGCTTGAAATTAAAAATAAAACTATTTAAATTGAAATATTTAAACTTAGGACTAAAGCCCTAAAAACCCATCAAGTTCTTCAGCAACCTGGGCAGAGTTTCTGCTTAAGTCACTTTTTTAGCTTGTTTCCAGAGAATTTTAAAATATCTTTTATATGCTTCTGCCATGTCTTTGTCTTTGATCTGTATTATCTTTATTCCAGGATTAAAGGTAATAAGAACTACCTCATCTCCACAGACATTTGTTGCAACCTGTGAATCATACAATTGAGGCAAGCATCTGACTGATGTCAAGCGCAATTTGTTCAAGACCTTTACTCTGTCATGAGCTTCAAAATTATAAATATGCAGCATTTTTATGCCTTTTTTAATTCGTTCCTTATGAAAATTATCTATCCAGTATTTAACTGCTTCAAAACCTTTTTTTGGCACCCCGTATGTTAAGAATGGCTCATCAAATTCAAGAAAATGATAAAATGCGTTTCTTAATGCAGCACTTCCTTTGTAGATGTTTACTACGCTTTCTGATTTGACGAATTGCTGAATCAATCTTATTTGAGGTATTATCTTAGATAATTTTTCTTTTCTAGAATCTATTATATTAAGAAGCAAACTAGGATCTAATGCTTCGTATAGTACTTTCTTATCTATCCTTTTCTTTGAAACAAGACCTTTTTGTTCTAGTTTGTGCAGTACATCATACGTGTTTGCTTTGAATAATTTTGATTCTTTTGATATTCTATACGCAGAAGCAGCCCCGATTTCAGAAAGTGTAAGGTACACGATTGATTCGTTCTTTGACAATCCGATTTCTTGAAGTACATTCTCCATAAAACCAAATAAGCAGTCTTAGTTTATAAAGCTTTCCCTAAAATAGTAGTAGTTGTTACTACCAATATTCGTAAGCAATTGAAGCTACTGACTTTCTTTTTATTGCATAAAAATTCTACTAGTTTTAGAAAATGGGGCTTATCAAGGTCCTAGGAGGAAAACAAAATGACAAAACAAATTGTTGAAGCATTTCCTGATGCATACACTAAAAGTGCGCCTGCGGTATTGAATGATTTGCACCAATATCTTTTGGACAGTATCGAAAACCATCTTGTTGTTACAAGACGCACTTATGGAGGTGATGAAAGATCATTGCTAGTTATAGGCCCAGGACCTCAAGTCCTGCCATTCTCAAGTGATAGAGATCGGTTGAAAGGCATGATGGGCTTGGAAGGTAAAATTGTCCTAATGGACTGCGTTTTTGATGCAGAAAAAATTGGTCAATCAATACAGGGATTAGCTAAAGCAGGATTTTTTGATTCTGGTTATTTTCGCATAGGCACAATAACTGATAGAGAAATCAATCCAGAAACTTTGGATAAAGAAACAATATCCTACCAAAAAGGAGATTTGAGGAAAAATCTGATGTTTCCTGATAAATCCTTTACTTGTGTTGATGCCACATTATCAATACATCATGCAACACCTTTTGAAAAGGATTTAGATAAAATAACGCAAGAGATCTACCGTATACTAAAGCCAGGAGGTTTTTTCCATTTTGGCACAGGTGCAGTTGATATGAAATACTCAGAGAAAAAAATTGATACTGTCGCTAACGATTTAATAGAATTTTACGGAGACTGTATTATTGAAATATCTGATGAGAGAGACAGAAGCAATCCCCGCAGGCTTGAATACAACAGTGGAAACAGCACTATTGAAGTAAGAATAGATGAATATGGAATGCTGCACTTTCCAAGAGAATCTGGTCTTCTTCAGCATTTGCAGGAAAGAAAGTATGCTGTAAGTGAAGAAAATGGTGAGATTGTAGCACCATTAATCAATCCAGATTCTGATGTTGATAGACAAGGAATAGTTGAGCCAGTAAGTAAATACTACGCTGCGATACAATCAAGAGCAGAAGATGGCGAACGACAAGGCATTGTGGATTCAAATTTAATGGCTGCTGTCAAAAAAGCAGCAGAGTTTGAAAAAAATAATGCAGCCAGAGGAATTATAGAATTCTATACAAAAGAAGAACGAATCATAGAAAGTCTTCAGAATGCAGGATTCAAGGATATACAAGTACAGCACCATGCAAGAGGGCCGTTCTATAACATAACAGCAGGTAAGCCATTGCAGAAAAGAATAGCCAAGTCTTCTGAGGCTTATGTTAATTTAGCTGGATAGAACATTTAACCGAATAAAACCCGATTGCAGGGTGGCTTGAGGGACTTACCTCAAGCTATCCTGTATTAATATGATTGACTAAAGCCCTAAAAACTGGTCTAACTCCTCTGCAACCTTTGCAATCTCATCATAGGTTCTTGTAATATCCTGCTTCAAGTCTTCTACAAGAAGCTTCAGATTAGCTTCTCTTAACATATAACCTCTGCCTTTAGAAATAACAATGCCTTTTTCCATCAAAGTGTTGATATGATGAATAACAGTTGCTCTTGTCAAGCCTAGTCTTTGTGCCAGATGGTCACTAGAAATTGGAATGCCTGCTTTTGCAGCTTTCAATAATTCAATGAAAACCCGAAAGCAGGACTTGTCTTTGTCACGGAGGTTGAACAACCCTAAAGAGTTGCCAAACCACTGCAACTCTTCATTTAGGGTTGTCCTTAAAGGCTTCCTAATCTGTAGGATAGTTATTTTCTTTCTGATAATCATATTACTAGCCCAGGTATGATGGGGCTCCAGTTGTTTTTGTGGATGTTTTCTTCTTTTTTGCTGCTTTTTTCTGCTTCTTGGCTGCTTTCTGGATAGCTTTTGGCTGGCTTATCTTGCCAAACTCATCTTCATATTTCTTAAGCACATTAGCAAGTACATCAAGCATCATCTTTGCATGCCAAGGCTCAAGCATTACAACATTATGCTTCAGCAAAAAACTAGGTGCCTTGCCCCTTGGATCTGTTCTTGGTGTAATGCATTTAAAATCTAAAGTAATCTGTGTTGGTGTGAAATTCATGCTTACCTCATGAGCAAAAAACGGGTCTCCTTCGACAATATTAAGGTTGATTTGTTGTTTGTCTTTTTCCATTAAATTCACCTCATATTTTGGTAGAAAGTGAAGGTGGTTAATAAAGTTTTCGCTTTTAACCGAAAGCTTTAAATATAAGTATAGTTTTACTGCTTCTTAGTTGACTTAAGTTCAACCAAATAGGTGGTTTAAATGGCTGAAAAAAATAAAAAAACAGAGGCAGACAAGCTAAAGGAGCAAGTGGCTGAGTACGAAGACCAGCTAAAGAGGCTTCAGGCAGAGTTTGAGAACTATCAAAAACGCATAGTAAAAGAACAAAAAGACTTTGTTTGCTTTGCAAATGAGAAACTCATTGCAGAACTTCTAACAATAATGGATGACTTTGAAAAAGCACTTCCAAATGTGAAAGATGAAGGCATCAAGATGATATATAATAAAATCTCAAAATTACTTTCTGATCAAGGTGTCAAACCAATCAAATCAAAAGGAGAAAAGTTTGATACATTCAAGCATGAGGTATTATGCACAGAAGAAGGTGATGATGAAGATGTGATAGTTGAAGAGATACAGAAAGGATATGAAATGAATGGCAAAGTAATACGTTATGCAAAAGTCAAGATAACAAAGGCAAAAAAATCTGTGGGTGGAGGAACTGAGAATGAGTAAGGAAAAAATATTAGGAATTGATTTAGGAACATCAAATTCAGCAGCAGCAGTGTTAGAGGCAGGAAGACCAAAGATAGTGCCTTCTGCAGAAGGAGCATCATTGTACGGCAAAGCATTCCCATCAGTGGTTGCCTTTACAAAAGACGGCCAGATGCTAGTTGGAGAACCTGCAAGAAGACAGGCTGTTTCTAATCCAGCTGGAACAATCATGGCTGCAAAAAGAAAGATGGGAACAAATTTCAAGTACAGTGTGCATGGAAAAGAATACTCACCACAGCAAATATCTGCTTTTATATTACAGAAAATCAAGAAAGATGCAGAAGCATTCTTAGGACAGCCAGTCAAGAAAGCAGTAATCACAGTGCCTGCTTATTTTGATGACAACCAAAGACAGGCCACAAAAGACGCAGGAACAATTGCTGGTTTAGAGGTTGTAAGAATTGTTAATGAGCCAACAGCAGCATCATTAGCATATGGCTTGGACAAATCAGAGAAAGATCAGACAATCCTTGTGTTTGACTTTGGCGGCGGAACACTAGACGTTACAATAATGGAATTTGGAGACGGTGTTTTCGAAGTTAAAAGCACATCTGGTGATACACAATTAGGCGGAACAGACATGGATAATGCTGTTATCAATTACATGGTTAAGAAATTCAAGGAAGATACTGGAATGGATATTGATAATGATGACACAGCAATGCAGAGGATTCGTGAGGCAGCTGAAAAAGCAAAGATTGAATTAAGCACTGTACAAGAAACAGACATCAATCTGCCTTATTTAACTGCAACTGACAAAGGACCACAGCACCTGACAATGAAGCTGACCAGAGCAAAACTAAATGAACTAGTTGATCCATTAGTAGATAAATGCAAGAAATCAGTTGACATGGCATTAAAAGACGCAAAACTAAGTGACAAAGACATCTCTAAAGTGATTTTAGTTGGCGGACCAACAAGAATGCCAATAGTACAAGAGAAGGTAGAATCCTGGGTTGGCAAGAAAGTTGAGAGAGGCATTGACCCAATGGAGTGTGTTGCAGACGGAGCAGCAATACAAGGCGGAGTTCTTGCAGGAGAAGTCAAGGATGTTTTACTTCTTGATGTTACGCCATTATCACTTGGTATTGAAACTCTTGGCGGAGTATTTACTCGCTTGATTGAGAAAAACACTACAATCCCTGTAAAAAAATCCCAGGTGTTCAGCACTGCAGCAGACAACCAGCCTGCTGTAACAATCAGGGTGTTCCAAGGCGAGAGGCCAATGGCAAATGACAACAAGCACTTGGGCCAGTTTGACCTTGTGGGAATACCAGCAGCACCAAGAGGAGTTCCTCAGATTGAGGTTACGTTTGACATAGATGCAAACGGAATCCTGAATGTAACTGCGCTAGACAAAGGAACTGGCAAAAAGCAGAACATTGCAATAACAGCTCCAAATAAAATGGATGACGCAGAAGTAGAGAGACTGAGAAAAGAAGCAGAGCAGTATGCTGATGCAGATGCAAAGAAAAAAGAAGAGATAGACATCATCAACCAAGCAGATACAGCGATATACACTACTGAAAAGACCTTGAAAGACTTTGAAGGGAAGATAGATGAAGCAGTAATAAAGGACATCAAGGCAAAAACAGAGGACTTGAAGAAACTGATGGCTGAGAAAGAGAAAGACACTGCTAAGATTAAAGCAAAACTAGATGAGCTTAATCAAATAGCACAAAAAGCAGCTACAGAACTGTATCAAAAAGCAGGAGCACAACAGCAACCAGGGGCAGAACAGGAAAAGAAAGAAGATGTTGTTGATGCAGAGGTTGTTGATGACAAAAAGAAAAAATAAGCTTGTAATATTTGACATGGATGAAACGCTCGTGGATTTTTACCCAATCCACGACAAAGCGTTTCACAAAGTCACAAGAAAAGTATTTTCATGCCCAGGATGCTATGAAAAAGTAGATCATGCAGGCAGATTAATACCTGAAAGCATAACAGACATGTGTGAAATATGCAAAGTTCCTGCTTCTGTGATTAAGAAGAATATGCAGAAAGCAATGAAACTGTATATCAAAGAATTTGTTAAATCTGTTCCTTTAAACCCAGGAAAATACGTGAATCCTGGTGTTACAAAATTACTTAATGCACTCAAAGGAAAAGTCAAACTAGCGCTTGTCACAAGAGACGAACCAGAAATAACAAAAAAAGTGCTTAAGGCAACAGGGCTTGGCAAGTATTTTGATACAATCATTTCAGGTGACGGTGGAAAAACAAGAGCAGATTGTATCAAGAAAGCAATCAAGAGAATGAGACACAAAGGAGAAGTTATTGTAATCGGAGACTCTGTGCATGACATAGAAGCAGGCAAGAAAGTCAAAGCAAAAACAATCGCAATGCTAACAGGCCCAACAAAAAGAGCAAGACTTAAAAAACACAAGCCTGATTATATATTTAGAGATTTTAAGAATACCAAGAAGATACTTGAGGCAGTATTATGAGCATACCAACAAGAGAAGAGTGTTTGAAATTATTGGATGAGTATAAAGTTCATGAAAGCATACAAACTCATTCTAAATTAGCAACAAAAATTGCATTATTTCTAGCTAAAAAACTCAAAGAAAAAGACGTTGATATCAATTTAGAGCTTATTGAAGCTGCAGGACTATTGCATGACATTGCAAAAGCAGTTGATTTTACGCATCATGAAGGTCTGAGTGAAGAAGAACTAAAAAAAGCAAAAGAACTGCAAGAAAAATATCCTGGCGTAGACCACGCAGAAGCAGCATATCTGGAGTTAAAAGACCAATATCCAGAAGTTGCAGAAATAATAAGAGTTCATAATGTAAAGAATATCAGCAATGTTAAAACATGGGCGCAAAAAGTCCTTAATTATGCTGACAAAAGAGCGCAAATTGATAAAATAATGTCTTTGCAGGAAAGAATGAAAGATTTTGAAAAAAGGTATGGTGTTGTTATAGCCAAAGAAAGAATAACTGCGTATGCTGAACTCGAAAAAGAAATATTCGACATAATCGGAATAGAGCCAGACAAGCTAGGTGAATACATTGAGTAAAGATTACTACAAAATATTAGGAGTTAAGAAAGAAGCAACTAAAGAGGAAATCAAGAAAGCCTATAAGAAACTAGCCAAGAAATATCATCCTGACTTGAATAAAGATCCTTCTGCTGCTGAGAAATTCAAGGAAGTTAATGAAGCAGCAGCAGTCTTGGCTGATCCGCAGAAGAGGCAGCAGTATGATCAATTCGGAACAGCAGACTTTGGACAAGGAGCGGGAGGATTTGATTTCAGGGATTTTGCAAGCCAGGGATTTGACTTTGAAAACATATTTGAAAACATATTCTCAGGAATGGGTTTTGGAGGCTTTGGTGGTGGAAGAAGACAGAGAAGTAGAAGAGGAAGAGACCTATTATTTGACTTAACAATCACTTTAGAAGAAGCTGCAAAAGGAACAAAGAAAAAAATAGAGATAGACAAACTAGTTGAGTGCGAGAAATGCAAAGGAACAGGAGCTGAAAAAGGAAGCTCGATGAAAACCTGCGAAGAGTGCAATGGTACTGGAGTATCAAGACAGACAAGAAGAACACCATTTGGGGTGTTCCAGACACAGACTACCTGCAGGCAGTGCCAAGGAAGAGGAGAGTACATAGAAGATCCTTGCCCAGAATGCCAAGGACAAGGAAGACATGAAAAAGAAGTAGAGATAGAAGTAAAAGTGCCGGCAGGAGTTGCAGAAGGAACACAACTAAGAGTCAAAGGAGAAGGAGAAGCAGGATTTCAAGGCTCTGCAGCAGGAGACTTATACTTGCGGATTCACATAAAACCGCATAAAATATTTGAGAGGCAGGGAAGAGAATTGTATATCAAGGCACCACTGCAATTCACAACAGCATGCTTAGGCGGAGAACTAGAAGTTCCTACATTAGACGGCAAGACAAAAATAAAAATACCTGCAGGAACACAAAGCGGAGTTATCTTCAGGATAAAAGACAAAGGAATGCCAGACCTGCATGGCTATGGCAAAGGCGGGCTGAATGTGGAAGTTTACATTGATGTTCCAAAAAAACTAACCAAGAAACAAAAAGAAGCACTAAAATCCTTTGACAAGGACACAAAAAAGAAGAAAAAATGGTGGCCTAGCTTTTTGAGCTTGTTTTGAGAAAAGCTTAAATACTACTTTATCTGCTTTTTAATTATGGCAAACCTATCACTAAAATTGATACAGGGAGAATTGATTCCTGAAAAAAGAGAGCATCTGGTTTACACAGAATACATGATTACCCTGAAAAAAGGAGATGTGCTGACAATAGGGCGCGGAAGCAAGGCAGACATACGCGTGAAAGATGAAAAAGTCTCACGAGAGCACTGTGCATTTGTACGCAAAAACGGAAAATGGAGCCTAATAGACAATAATTCAACAAGCGGCACATTCATAATCAGAAAAGACAAGTTCTTTGCAGAGCTTTTCAAGGGCGGAGAATTCAACTGCCTTGAATGGGGAGACATACTCTCGCTTGGCGGAATGGAAAAAGGCAGCACAAGATTTCAAATATTGATAGGGTAGTATAAAGATTTCATAAGACAACAACATCACAAGCTTTAAAAATCAACCACTTCTGAGCGGAATTATGACTAAAATACATACAGTAACTTTAAACCCTGCAGTAGACATCAGAAATGGAAAAAAATATGCTGGCGGGAAAGGCATTAATGTCTCAAGAGCACTGCATAATTTATGGGTTGAACCTGTTCTGACATACACTTTTGCCGGCGGAGCAAGAGGAGAGGAACTTCTCTACTTGATGGAAGAAGCAGGCCTTGATTATATTGTTCAAGAGACAGAAGATGAGACCCGAGAGACAAGAATAGTGCAGGGCTGGCCAGAAGTAAAAGAGAGCAGTGAAAGCCCATTGATACGTGGTGCAGAGACAGCGCAATTAATTGCAAAACTAGATGAAAATGTCTCTGCAGGAGATTATGTTGTTCTTGCAGGAAGCCTGCCAAGAGGAATAAATCCCATGATATATGGATACTTGATATCAACTTTGCAGTCAAAAGGTGCAAAAGTCATCCTTGATTCTTCACAAACAAAGGCACTAAAAAGTGGAATGTGGCAAAAACCTTTTGCAATGAAGCCAAATGAACAAGAGTGGGAGTCTTTGGCAGGAATTCGCGGTGAAATAGAAACAGTGCTTAGCACAATGAGCAAGTTGCATAGATTAGAGTATGCAATTGCAATGCAGGGACCCAGAGGATTGACATTAGTCAACAGCGGAGGAGCAATAAAAGCGACACCTCCTGAAATATTTGTCGGCAGTACAGTAGGTTGTGGAGATGCAGTGACTGCAGGATTCTTGTATGGCAAACTAAAAAGTTATTCTGACAAGGAAATCGCAAGATTTGCAGTTGCCTGCGGAACAGCAAGCGCTGAAAAAGAAGGAACAGAACTTTGTACGTTGGATGATGCACTGAGGATTGCTGAAGAAGTTGAAGTTAAATAGTTACTTTTATAAGCTCTTAATTCTTAATCTGTAAAAAAATGAGGTTAGGCTACCCTTGCATAAACAGGAGCATTGAATGCACTGCCAACTCTACGTTTAGATTGGCATCCTATTCCAGAGAAAGATTTCTTTCAACTGTGCAGAACAATCTTGAGTGCCTGCAGGAAATACTGGAATGGAATGCAGAAAAAGGATTCTTTTTCTTCAGAATAGGCTCTCCTTTAATTCCTTTTGCATCACATCCTGTCTGCAAAATAGACTGGGTAAAGCATTTTAAGAAAGACTTCAGGAAAATAGGGAATTACATCAAAAAGCAAAAGATGAGAATATCAATGCATCCTGACCAATTTGTTGTATTGAATACAAAAGAAGACAGAATACTGCAAAATAGTATCAAGGAAACAGAGTATCACTGCAAAGTTCTTGATGCACTTGGATTAGACACAACTGCAAAAGTTCAGCTGCACATTGGCGGAGTTTATGGAGAAAAAGAAAAATCACTGCAGAGATTCATTGAAAGATACAAAAAACTGCCTGCAATGATAAAGAAAAGATTAGTGATAGAGAATGATCACTATATGTACAGCTTGAAAGACTGCTTAAAGGTTCATAAACAAACAGGAGTGCCGATATTATTTGACACATTTCACCACGAGTGCTACAACAACGGCGAAACAGTGAAGCAAGGCCTGATTAAAGCAAGCAAGACCTGGAAGAAAAAAGACGGAATCTTGATGGTTGACTACAGCAACCAGAAAAAAGAAGCAAGAAAAGGAACTCATTCAGAACATATTTCCATTCAAAAATTCAAAAAATTTATAACTGACACAAAGAAACTAAACTTTGACATAATGCTTGAGATAAAAGACAAGGAAAAAAGCGCGCTACAAGCAATAAAAACAATAAAGCAGGTGAGAAAATGAAACAAATGACAAAATTCATACTTTCAATGGTGATTCCATTCATTGCAGCAAGCATAGGATCCTTTTTTACAGCAACAAACGTAAGCGTATGGTATGCAACACTGCAGAGACCAAGTTTCTCACCTCCAAATTGGTTATTCACGCCAGTATGGATAATACTTTACTTGATGATGGGCCTTGCATTATATTTAGTATGGAAAGAAGGCTGGAAGACAAAAAATGTAAAAATAGGAATGGTGCTATTTTTCATACAATTAGCACTTAATGCTTTATGGTCTGTGCTGTTCTTTGGAATGCAGTCCCCTCTTTACGGCTTGGTTTGTATAATACTCCTCTGGTTAGGCATCTTAGCAACAACAATCACTTTTTACAGGGTCAACAAGAACGCAGCATACTTATTGATACCTTACTTTTTGTGGGTAAGTTTTGCAGCAATACTTAATTATTATATTTACATTTTGAATATTTAAAAGAGGTTTTAAAAAATGAAAAAAAGATACGCGCATATCAACTTCAAGCCGCCAAAATCTGTTCAAAAAGCAGCAAAACGCGGCCTGGAACTCAGAAAGAAATTCGGCAGAGGCGGTCTTAGTTCAAGAAAAGCAGGAAAATTAGGCATAGGCTCAGGTGTTGTTCGCGCCATAGACCTTGCAGAAGGCTCTAAAATGGCTCCAGAAACAGTCAAAAGAATGAAAAATTACTTTACCAGACATCAGAAAGACAGAAGGCCTGGATGGGGAAATCCCAGCAAGCCAACAAACGGCTACATTGCCTGGATGCTCTGGGGCGGAGACCCTGGCTGGGCATGGGCAAGAAAAATAGTTAGACAGATGCAGGCTGCTGACAAGAAAGAGAAAAAATAATTATTTATTTCTTCCTTTACCAGAATCTGTGATATCTATTAAATCCTCAGGATATGGCTGGAAAAAAGTCTGCTTAGCTAAGAATTTGTCATCAAAGCGCATAACCCAGTCTTTCAAAAGCACAAGAATCGCGCTTAAAGGAATCCTTGCATCCCTGTATTCTTCAATCAAATGATGAAAATAATTTTTTTCTTTAGCATTAAGCTTTTTAGAGAAATGATTATATGCATGCATTAAGACATTGATATTAGATGTAAATCTTGGAGCCTTGTTTAAAGCTAATCTTAGATGCTCTTCATACTCGCCTACAGTTATCTTGAAATTCTTTGTTTGATTTGCGAGAATCTGGCCAAGAATCTTCAGTTCTTTCTGGTTATAAGCCATTAATAAGAATTTGTTTCTTGTGTGAAAATCCAATAATTTAGGAATTGACTTTGATTTCTTGACTTTACTGAAGTCTGCCAGAGTGAACAAGCTAGTTAGAAAATGCTCTCTTATCTTGAAGTTTCTTAATCTTCCTTCATCTTCAACAGGCAAGCCCTTGAATTTCTCAAGAACTTTCTTGCCAAAAAAACCAGGGCCAGAGCTTTTTGCCTGAACCCTTCCTGCGCTTGGGTAAATCGGGACGTTTTTCAAACCACAAGAAGGAGACTTATATTTCAAGATAAAACCATCAACATCCTTGAGTTTGTTTAAGAATCTGTCTGAGAACGTATTCATTTTATCAGTAACATCCCTGCCAGTCTTTGGCTGGACTAATCTGTTGTTCACAATCCTGATTGGAGGTCTCGGAGTGCCAAGGCCAATCTCAACCTCTGGACACACAGGGATGAAATTTACATGCTTTTTCAGCCTGTCTATGAAAGAAGCAGGAATATCTGTGCCATTCCAGCGGCACTTAGCAAAACCCAAGCATTTGCTAACAACAACTTTTGGCTTCACCATCTTTTAGTTGAATAAGGCGTATCTAGTATATAAGATTTGTTGAATAGAAAGAAATTTATAGCAAAAACAATATCTTTATGGATATGGAAATAAAAGAGCTGGAAAAAGAAATAAAAAAGATAAAAACAAGAAACAAAAGAGTAGAGGCAGACAAGGCCTGGGAGACCTGCTGGACAAGAAAGACGCTGATTGCAGTTCTCACTTATTTTGTGATAGTTATATTCTTCTACTTTGCTCAATTACCAAAACCATGGATAAACGCGATAGTTCCAGCAGTTGCATTTGTATTATCAACATTGACATTATCTATTTGTAAAAAAATGTGGCTAAAGAAATGGTAAAACTGCCTATTGTGGATGAGAATGATAATATTATCGCTCATAAAGAGCGAAATACACTGGATTATCAAAAAGATATCTATAGAATTTCTGCATTATGGATTGAAAACTCAAAAGGAGAGATATTGCTAGCAAAAAGAGCTGCAATAAAAACACAAGATCCAAATAAATGGGGTCCTGCTGTGGCAGGAACAGTAGATAAGGGAGAGAGCTATGAGCAGAATATCACCAAAGAAGCAGAAGAAGAGCTTGGGCTAAAAGATATTGAATTTCAAAAAGGCCCTAAAACAAGAGTAAAAAGCAAGTATAACTATTTCTGCCAATGGTTTATACTGAAAACTGACAAGGGTCTCAGCGAATTCAAGATAGAGCAAGATGAAGTCTCTGAAATCAAGTGGTGGGCAAAAGAAGAACTAAAAGAACAATTAAAGGCAAATCCAGAACTTTTTGTAAGCGGAATGAAGCAGCACATTAAAGTATTTGTAGAATAAGTAAAAAATAAAAAAATAATAATTTTATTTCTTTGTTATGTAGTATATTAGGTATAGACCAGATAATCCAACCAAGATGTAAACAATCTTAGCCAGTATTGGGATAGATCCAAGGATCATGTTAACAAGGTCCCATCCTCCAATACCAAACAGGCCCCAGTTTACAGCGCCAATAATAACTAGAATCATGGCGATCCAGTCTAATGTTCCCATTTTTGCCATAATATCACCTCATTTAAGGTAATTTTTGCTGTTATCTTATATAAACTTTTCGCAGATTTTGCCTGAAAACCAGAAATTCAAGGAGTTCTGCTGGTTTTAACGCCTGAGTAAAGAAAATTATAAATATTGCCTTGCATCACAAAAGAAAAATTGAGGTGATATTGAAATGGCATTTGCAATAGACACAGTACAATCACTAAATCTGGTATTGTGCGTAGCAATACTTGCCCTGGGCTATTGGGGCTATAAAGTGCAAAAAAACAAGATGTCTCTTTTTGTGGGCATAGCATTTGGATTGTTCGGAATCTCACATTTAATAGGCATTCTAGGATATGGCGCAGAACTAGAGAGTATAATGGTAATAGTCAGGCTAGTTGGATACCTAATAGTCATATTTGCCTTATATAAAATAGGAATAAAAAAGAAATAAATTAATAAGGTAATCTAGGATCAGAGTGTCCTGGTGTTCTCCAACAGTAGCATTTGCAGTCTGATGGGCTCTTACAGGTTACTGAGTAGTCTATTACACAGTTTCCTATTTCCTGCTCTGCCTGATTAAATGTGTCAACTGGCTTGCAGGTTCCCTGCTCATATCCTTTCTGCATGCACATCTTATGGCAAGCATTAGTAGATACAAACACAATAGGCTGGGCACTTGGTGTTTCTTGATACACTGCCTGTCCAGAATTACTGTATTGGGTAGTTGTACAAGCAGCTGCTAGAAACAAAACAGCTAATGCGATTAGTATTCTTTTCACAATATCACCTCGTTTACTGCATATTTTATATTAAGAGTATATAAATTTTTTGCAGAAAAGCACAAATTACTTAAATACAGGATTTCTGGCAGTACCCAGGAGTTGATATATATGGCTATTAAGAAAGGAGACAAAATAAAGGTTGAATATGAAGGAAAACTAGAAAGCGGCGAAGTTTTTGACAGTTCTGAGAAACACGGCCAGCCATTAGAGTTTGAGGTAGGCTCTGGACAGCTAATCAAAGGCTTTGATGAGGCAGTAATCGGCATGAAAAAAGGAGAAGAAAAAGAAGTCACCCTAGAACCAAAAGAGGCATATGGAGATCCTAATCCGCAGTTAATCAAGACAGTTCCAAGAGACAAGATTGGAATAGATCAAGAATTAAAACCAGGACAGATTCTTGGAGTTGCACTGCCAAGCGGAGCACAATTTCCAGCAAAAATAATTGAAGTAGATGACAAAGAAGTAAAACTAGACATGAACCATCCTTTGGCTGGAAAGAAATTGAAGTTTAAAATCAAGATAATTGAATGTTAAATGGTAAAATTCAAGCAGAAATGCAATAAATGCAAGCAGAACTATGTAACAATCTCTCACAGGCAGAGATACGCAATATGCTATGAATGCCAGAAACCAGAGATGCAGGGAGAGATAAAAGACCCAAAGATAAAGAAACTGTTTGACATTCCAGAAGAATTCTACAAGAACAACGGCTTTTTGCGGAATATTAAAGTGAGTTATCTGCGGTATGGGAACCTGACAGAGAAACAGATAGAGGCTTTTAAGAAGACTGTGAAGAAATTAAAAGAAGAGAATAAAGAGGAAAAGCAAGCAAAAATAATATAAAGGATTCTCAAATACGATTCAATATGGTGGGAGAAGCACAGAAACGAGAGACTGCTGCAGGCAGAATAAATAAGCAGATCAAAAAGCTTGCAGAAGGAGTTCTAGTAGTAGGTTCTGTTGCGCACAGCCCCAGTAAGGTTACTAAAAAGTCAGACTTAGACATGGTTGTTGTCCTTGATTTCAGGCGCGTTGACTTTGGAAAATTCTATGATGCAATTGGACAACGATATGACCCGCTGGCAGTAAGTTATGCTGTGAACAAGCAGGTGAGCAATTACAGCATTATATGGCATGAAGATTTTGAGATTAGCCTGCATATCTGGGATGTTGATGGATTTAATGCTGTTGTAAACACTTATGAAGACCAGCGCAGATTCACAAAAGATGGGCAAAAACCAGGTTCAGCAGGATCTCCAGTAGAGCCAATGTACAGCTTAACAGGACTGGAACTACTGGTTGAAAAGCCGCATAAAGACGTGCCTGGCGGAAGAATACTGGAATTATATCCTTTTTTTGAAGAAGACGGTGAGTTATACTTGGGAATTCCTGCAAACAATCTTTTAACAGAGCCAAAAATCCTGAGCGAGAGAAGAGGTTTTATTTCATCAGGAATAGCATTTCTCAAAAAAAGGCTGACAGACAGGGTGAGAAGATTATACGGCAGTTTTGAAGACTTATCCTTGTATAAGGCTCAGGCTCCTAAAGTACAGAAAAAAATGGCTCCTGAACTAAAAGAAAAACTAGAAAATTTCTTTGAATGAAATCATTTCAAGACTTTTCCAGTCTTCATATACCACATATACAAATCTAATTCAGCTGGAGACATATCTGATTTTTTTGCTAATTTAAGGAACTTTTTCTCAATATCAAGATAACTTTTCTTGTTCAAAGTCTTTTTTTCATTCATTAAGTTAAGGATGTGCCTGTCCAGAATTGCCAAGTTTTTGAAGCCTACATTTCTTAGGAAATGAGAAGATTCCTTGTATCCTAAACCTTTGATGTTCTTGACTAACCACGCTCTAGCTTCTGTGTCTTTCATATTCTTTAGTTTTTGCTTGATATCAACATGACATCTTGCTTCTGTTATGTATTTCGCCTTGTTGTTGTGGAAGCGATGCTTATTTCTTTTTATAGCATTTCTAATATCCTTGAAACAATAACTGCAGAAGCCTTTAGCACCTAATTCTTTCTGGATCTTTAAAGCAGTGATTGCTTTTGAGTTTGCAGTTAATATGCAAAAACATAATTCAGAGAACCATTGTTTTGTGTTCTTTTTACCTAAGGCTTCAAATTCTTTTAATCTTTTGTTAACAGTTAATTTAACTGGAGAATTTCTAAGCTCTTTAATTGATTCAAATAATTTCATGGCCCCTATAAACAGCGGGGCCTATTTAAAATTTGCTTTATTTGCACTTCTTGTCGTAGTAATTATAGAAATGCGCAAACAGCCATCCTAGAACATATCCTGCGACAAATGTCACAATTATCAGAAAGATAGCAGTTCCAATCTTGAATGGAGCTATTGCGACTGGACTGCTTATGAAGTGCAGCCTCATTAGTCCGCCCAAGATATTGTCACCAAAACCAAGCCTGACAAGAATTGCCCAGACAAGATGTACTAAGGCCAAAAGACTTCCTAAAGTCAAGCCTATCTTGTTTGCATTCATCATGTTTTCACCTCTTTTTAACTAACCAATTATGAGTCAACCAGAAAACTACTGAGAAAATCAAGCAGCCAACTGTAAAGTACAGCAGCATAAGAATGCCAGATCCTCCAGAACTTCCGCTTTTGTAGTGCATCAAACCAGTTGTCTGTGCCCAAGCAAAAGAGCTGAGCAACACTAACATAATCGGGTAAACCAATTTTTTCATTTTTTCACCTCAAAATTTTTTAAATTTTGAGACCAGCCAAAAACAAATTGTTTTTGGCGCTGCCTCTTTTTAACCACAAGTGGTCTTAAACCTATCATTAACTTCATTCCAGTTTAATATATTCCAGAACGCATCAAGAAATTTTCCTCTTTCATTCTTGTAATCCAAATAATAAGCATGTTCCCATACATCAACAACTAATAATATAGTGAACATAGGGTAAATATTAACATTATGTTTTTCAATCTGCATGATAATTGGTCTGTTTGTTTTCTTGCAGAAAGTCAATGCAGCCCAGCCAGAACCCTCAACACTTGCAGCTGCTTTTGTGAATTCTTCTTTAAAGCGATCGAAACTGCCAAACTCAGATTCTAAAGCTTTTTGCAGTTCCTTGCTTGGAGCTCCTCCTTTTCCTTCAGGAGCCAGATTAGGCCAGAACAAAGAATGAAGAAGATGTCCTCCAATATTGAAAGATAATGCCTTAAGCATTGCTTTTTGATCAATATCCTTATTTTCTTTTCTAGAAGTTTCTAACTGTTCAAGAATATTATTTGCGCCCTTAACATAGCCAGCATGATGCTTGTCATGATGAATCTTCAAGACCTGCTCAGAGATATGCGGCTCTAGAGCATTGTATGCATAAGGAAGCTTTGGAAGCTCATATGTTTTTGCCATATTATTTGCTTAGCTCTTCTTCAACCTCTTTTTTGCCTTCTTCAAGCTCTTTTCCCTGCTCCTTGTCAAGACCTAATAAAAGGGCCTGGAATTCACCGACATGAGTCTTTTCTTCCTTGGCAACATCCAAGAGTATTAATTTAAGGTCTTTATTATCAGTTAGCTGAGCCATCTGTTCATACAAATTAACTGCATCTAATTCAGCAATAATTGCAGCCCTTAAAATCTCCTTATCAATACTGTTCTTGTCAACCTTGCTAAGGTCTATAGGTAGTTTTGACATCATTTATTATCACCTGAGTATGCGGTCATTTTGGCATATATAAATCTTTCCAAAACAAAAAGGAATATATACCAGTTAAACTGAATAATACAAAAGGAGGTGTTTTACATGGCATGCAAATCTAAAAAGAAGAAAAAAACAAAGAAAAAGAAAAAATAATTTTTCTTTTTTTATAATTTGTAGAAAGATTCTTTATTTTTACTGAATATTTCTATTTTTTCCATAACCTCTTCCCAGTTATTTACCCGCACTATTCCTGGCGGAAGTTTAGTTATCCCTTCTGGAAGTTCAGAATCCTGATTCCAAGGCGTATTAAACAGTATCACAGGAATGCCTAGCTTATTGCAATCTAAGGAATACTGTATAAAATCTTCAATCAAAATATCCACGTCTAACTCTTTGCAGATCTCTGCTTTTGTCTTTCCATTACCTCCTTTTGCATAATTCTTGGTGAAAACTATATTTGAAAATGAACCTGGAAAATGCTGATTTATCCAAGGGGCTGTTTTGGAAATTGCTGAGCCAAAACGAGAAGTAATCACCAATAACTCATGCTTTAGTGAAAGTTCTTTAACAACGGCAATAGAACCTTCAACAGGGGGGACATGCTCTATCTGCTCTTCATAAAAATGCTCTATTCTTTTTAATGCCTCTTCTTTTGAACATTTCCAGATATCCCAAAGCTTATACGAAATAATATCAGCTCTTTTGTAATTAGTGCCGTACTTTGCATTCACCCAAGGACATAAATGTGAATTAAAATCAGCCAAAGGCTCGTCACAATCAATACCTATCTTAAGTTTTCTTCCACCCATGAAAAAAGAGAAAGAATCAATAGTTTATATACTTTTGCTCGAAAGGAATTGAGTCAGGATGAATATACTAAAACTTTATAAATAATCCAAAATTACATTATTTTGGGGGATTTGACATGGCAAAAGACGATAAAAAACCAGATGAAGAAGCAGAACAGCAAGAAGAACCAGTGCGTTATCGCATAAAACATACCATGAACGCAGGTGAAGTAATTGCCCTGCGTAAAAATATACAGAGAAAACTCAATGAAAGGCCTGGGGAACATAAAATTTCATTAGATTTAGTAGTCAAGGAAGAAGATAATGGTGTTTATTTTACTGCAACGCCAACAGAGGCTGAAGATATTCTTACAAAATTCAGGAAAAAAGCAAGAGCTTGGCAATACGGCGATGTAACAATAAACGTAGAAGAATTAGAAGCTGAACCTGAAGGAATCCTTAGCGCAGAAGACTTAGAGAGAATAGAAGCAAATCTTTCTGAAGGGTTAAGAGAAGAATTAAGCAGGTTATATGTGGAAATAGGTTCTTTATCTACTGACTTATCCCGTGCAAAAGAGGATTTGGCTGGGTTGCATGCGCGTGCGATTGCAGCAGAAGCTTCTGGTTTAGAGATGGGAAGCAAAATCACGCAATTAGAAGGCATGATTGAGTCCCTTAAAGGATTGAAAGAAACCCTTGCAAAAGGAACACTTGCAGATGCATGCATACAATTCATCCATGCAAGAGCAGAAAATGTTGAAATTCTTGAGATGCTTCTAGCTGACATACAAGAATCTGGATTAGACGTTGGTTTCATATCAAACCCGCCAGAGAGCGTTGAAAGATATGCCAGAGAAAAATTGATGAGAGCGCTAAATGTAGAATACAGAGACCTGGAAAGATGCCTTGAAATAGGAGAAGCAGACACATGGGAAGAAAGCAGACTGCACATGCCAAAAGAAGAAATGGACGAAGCTGCAGAAAAACTAGATAAATTAACCAAAACAATAACAAGCGCAGATGAAAGCATTAAAGCAATACTGGAAGAAAATCTTGGCGCGGTTTTAGGAAACTTTAATGCAACAGTACAAGAATACACTTCAAAACAAGAGAGATACCGGCAGGCAAGACAGACATATCTTGAGCACCGAAAAGCAGTTGAGCAGGGAACAGACGAGCTTGCAAGAGCAAAAGAACTAAAGACAAGCCTTGCTGACCTGAGAAAAATGAAATTCCCAGTATATGCAGTTCCAGAACAGGACGGAGCAACAGTTTACCTACCTGTCGCCTCAGGAATATCATATGACTCTATAATCGCAGCAATAAAAAAAGTACAGGCGCAAATAAAATCAGAAGAAGAAATCGGCGGAAACACTGTGCTAAGAATCGGCGGCGACGGCGAGTGGAACCCATTACAAGTCCTAAAAAGCATAAAAGACGCTTACGAACAAAACACAGAAGCAGGAAAAATGGGAAGCAAACTAGGACTGCTTGTGCAGTTCTGATTATTTTTTCTTATACTTCTTAAAAGCATCAATCAAATCTTTTGCAGAATCAACACCAAAAGTAATCAAGTAATGGATGTTATTGCCCTTGAAAAGAACTGTCTTTCCATTGGATTGGGCCATGAAGTAGACTTTTGGGCGCTCGCCGCTCTTTGCTAGTTTGTAAAGACTCTTTGTCTGCTCAATTCCTAACGGAACATTTGGGCCGATGTTCTCCTTGTAAGCCTCTGCCTCAAAAAAAGACATCTCCCTTATTTCTGACAATTCGCTGAACTTCAACACAAATTTTGCCTTTGAACCAGTTATTGCAGGATCAATCACGACTTTGTCTACAAATACTTCATAGAATGGCATTATCTTTCTCTGCATAGACTTTACTACACGCGCCATTGGCTGAAATAATCCCAGTATGAAACTCCTGAAAATAAAATATCCTATTACTGCTATTATTATGAAATACCCAAACAAGTCTGCCCTGAAAGGATACTGCATGAACTGAGAGACTGCAATATACACTGCAAATGCGATAAATCCTGCTGAAATCAACCCCATGATAATAAGCTGGATTGTCCCAAGCCCAAGAATGGCGCCTGCAATGTCACTCCAGGTTGCAATATACTCTGTCTTTATCTTCTCTTCTTTGATTCCAGCGCTCTTCTTTGTGAAGTAAAGGCCGACCTCAAGGAAAACAAGAACCATCAACAAAACCCCGATTGAGCCATACCACGGCAAATCAATCCTGCCTGAAAGAACCAAAGACAATATTATTATCAAAAACCCAAGAGCTAATGCTGAAAAAATACCGCCAAACAAAATTCTATTAAGCTTTGCTGTTTCCATGCGAGAACAGGAAATATGGTTGTTTATTAAGTTTTTGGATTCCGCAATCTTTTAAAATCACGCACTATATATTTTATACATGACCCTAGAACTAGCATTGCCTGAGACAGAACTATTTTTGCCTGAGAACATGATAGGCCAGGGAGCGGTCAGAGAGGCATATATCTGCGGGGATTTTGTTCTGAAAGTGATGAAGCCTAACCTGCACATACGAAAAAAAGTGTTTATGGGGCGTGTGGAAATTCCTGCAGAGCAGCACCTCAAAAAAAGATACAAAATAGACGACTTTAACACATATGAGTTCACACAATACCTGCAGCTGATGCAGAAAGTCCCTGCATACCTGCTCAACAGCTTTGCAAAAATAATAGGTGTCAAAGAAATACAGGGAAGAAGCGTATCAATAAATGACCTGGTGAGAGATACAGATGGCAGCATTTCAAGAACACTTGCAGACAATGGGCCAATAGCAGATGAGGAATTTTGGGAGAGAATGGGTGAGCTAGAACAGTTCTTCTTAAGGGAAGAGATTCTGCATTTAGGAGTAGATGATAGAAATATTCTAGTAAGAACTACAGAAGAGGGAACACTTCCAGTTATCATAGACTACAAAAGAATGGGCAAGAATGTCCGCCCAAGAACAATAGGAATGCTCTTTGCTTATGGCAGAGCAGCAAAAACAAGGAAGAAATTCCAGGCAATGAGGGAGAAGTATAAGTCTTGAATCACTCTGCCAATTTTTCCAGCTCAGAGCGAACGCTTTCTATTTCTATTGATGCAATCTTTCTGTAATGCACATTGTTCCCAAAAGGATCTTGAGAAAAAGTCTCGTATCCTGGCAAAGAAAAATCTCCCTTAAAAATTAGCACAGAATATCTCTTCTGCCCATTTATTTTCATTTCTATAGGAACCCCCACCTCTCCTGGCGGCACATAACTGACTGTCTGTGCTGTAGAGTCAAAACTGCCAGAAGGTGTTTCTTGAATCAAAACATGTGCTCCATTTTCTAGAAAATTGTCGCTAGGTGATATTTTCTTTATGTCGTCTAAAGACGTGATTTGTTTTTCATCTAAAAAAGCTAAAACAGCTGTTGCACACTTAGCTATATACTCTTTTGACAGTTTCATACATATTTGTATATTTGTGAGAATATATAAAGCTGGCGGATTACCACTCTAATAATCCTTCCTTAATACAAAAAGGGATAATCTGCTTTGTGATTGTTAAGGATGGCTTTATGCCCTGCTCTTCAAAATTCTTATCAATGAATTTTATTTCTTCTAATTCCGGGTCTTCGCAATTGATTTCACCCTCTAATTCAACTAAATAAGTTGATAATCTAAGCATAGCATCATCAAAACAAGCTTTTTCAGAAAAATCACCAAGTTTCTTTATAATTTTAGCATTGCAACTTGCTTCTTCCTGAATTTCTCTTAGCAAACACTGCTCTTCTGTTTCGCCTTGTTCTATTCTGCCGCCTAAGCTAGTCCAGATGTCTTTTCCTTTTTTCCTGACCATCAAAAACTTATTGTCTTGAATAACAACTGCTGCAATCTTATGAATCGTCTTCATCATCAACCTCTGGAAAAAACTGGCCAACATAACCGCACTTGTTGCACTTATATTGGTTGAAAAAAGAGCCTTTTCCATAAGCCTGCGCAGAGAGATCAGGACTAACAGCAGTGCTCTTGCACTTTGGGCAGATTCTTTTCTTTGTCATAGTGAGCCATAATGAATTTTTCTTTTTAAAAGTTTCGGGATAGTAAAATATATATACTAAAAACACCAATTACACTATAAAACTCTAAAAGGAGGTAATACCATGACACCAATACAAATAATGGCACTTATTGTTGCAGTGCTTGGAGCAATCAAGCTGCTGGTAATTATAGTAGACCCAAAAATATGGCTGAAGAAAGTTGTCAAGCCAATCTATGCAAACACAATGGTTGCATCACTACTTGGTTTGATAATTGCAGGAGTATCATTATACTACCTGAACCAAGAATTGACAATAGTCCAGATATTTGCAGTATTGCTGTTCTTTATGGGCCTGATGCTTATGTCATTTGCAGTAATGGCAAAAGAAATGGTCGGCCTTGCAGATAAAGTGCTGCGAAAAGACGGCTTGATGAGATTCTGGCTGCCAATGCTTATCTGGGTCTTATTGTTGATCTGGGTGTTTTACGCATTATTTGCGTAAATTTTTTTTATTTTTCTAGAAAGGTTTAAATACCACAAATCCTGATTCTTTCATAAAAAGGAGGTAATAAGATGAAACTTTTGAAAGCAAATGAGAAAGGTTTGGAAAAGCTTGCTTTGCCAAAAAAAATAATTGTATTTCTAATAGCATCATTAGTACTCATACAAATAGCAGCTGCACAAGTGGAAGTGTCCCATATAAGCCCCACAATACAGAAAGTAAAGCCAGTGCAGATGCCGATACCGTGCAAAGAGGAAATGGATTTATGGAAAGACATGGAGGCCTGCAAAAAACAAGGCATGGACTATCAAGTTTATATTGACCAGAACAGGTGCAAGCAGGTAAGGTGTGTCAAGACAGAAAAAGCAGTAACATGCCCTTCTGACCAGGAACTTGAGCGCAAGGCACAGGAATGCAAAGCAAAGAATCTTGATTATGAACGCTACTCAGACAGGAATCAATGCACGCAAGTAAAGTGCACAGAGAAACAAACACCCTGCCTAACAGCCCATGAGCTGGAGCAAAGAAGGCTGAAATGCAAGGCAGCTGACAAATCATATGAATATTACGCAGACGATAATGGCTGCAGGCAGATAAAATGCCTTGAAAAAAACTGCCCAACAAAAGAACAGCTTGAAGAAAGAGAGAGAAAATGCAAAGAAATGGAGCTAGAGCCTTATTCTTATACAGACAGCAGGGGATGCAGGATGGTTGACTGCAAGGAAAGTCCGCAGGCAGCAGTTCACTGCAAAAAAACAATTGAAGGGCGCTGTACTATAATCAGGTGCGAAGACGGCTATACATTTAACTCATGCACTTTTTCTCCAGCAAGAGAGCCAATGAAGATTGCAGAAAAAATGCCTGAGAAAGAAGAAATGCCTGTAAAGAGAATTCAGCCAGCCAGAATACAGCAAGCTCCGCAGCAGGCACCGCCAAGTGAAAAGATAATGATTTACAAGCAGCCAGAACAGGCAAACAAAGGCGGAGTGCTTGATTCAATAGGAAATTTTTTCAAGGGAATGTTCAAATAAAAGAATAAATTTGAGGTGAAAATAAATGGCAAAAAAAAGAAAAAAAGCAAAAACCAGTCCGGCACGCGGATTGAACCCAAAAGCGTTTGCACTTGCAGCAGGTATCTTATGGGGCCTTGGCTGCCTAGTCCTTGGATTAACTGCAGCATACGGCTATGGAACAGGATTTGAAAAATTGTTCTCAACAATGTACATAGGATACTCCAACACATTCGGCGGAGCAGTAATCGGCGGAATATGGGGATTTGTTGATGCGTTTATCGGCGGATACATATTCGCATGGCTGTATAATAAATTCTTATAGAATTATCTTTTTCTTTTTTTTCTTGCTTTTGTTTTTTTCCTGATATTGCCTTTAGCAAACTCGATTGCAAGAGTCTCAAGATGCCTTTTTTGTTTGTTTGTTATACGGTATTTAGAATCATAAAATTCAACATCTACTGTGACTGGATTCTTGACAGAAGGGTGGTCTGCATCTCTTGGAGGATACACGAATGCAGGCTCCAGATTTCTTGTTAATTTAATTGCAGGATGCTCTTCATCAAAACCAAGCATGAAATAACACAATGCCAGCCTGTGCTCTCTTGTTTGTGCATTTCCAGTAATATGTCTGCCTATTGAAGGGCCAGACCTGCAATAACCACGCAATTTTTCTAATGCATATGATTCTGACAAGCCAAGAATGTCTGCAAACAAAGGGGCGGCATTTGTTGTATTCCCAAACTGTCCCTGAATCTCCTGCCTAATATGTTCTGCAATATCACTGCATATCCTGCGCCTCTGTTCATAAGATACTTCAGTTGCCATACAAGATATTAAGAAATCAGCATTTATAAAGCTGGTGGAGGAAACATTTAAATAAACCAAAACCTGACTTTCTAGATATGAAGTTTTCAAAAACAGAACTAATGCATTTGCTGAGAGCATGGTTCATCATTTCCTTGGCGTTTGCAATAGCATTTGCAGGGTTTACGATTGATCCAAGATTCTTGATAGTTGTATTGATTGCATTGTTTACTGTGGGAGTCGGGTTTGTGTTCCACGAATTAGGGCACAAGTATCTTGCGCAAAAGTATGGGTGCTGGGCAGAGTTCAGGGCAAATAATTTCATGCTAGGAATAGCATTAGTGTTCTCATTCTTTGGTTTTATATTTGCAGCACCAGGCGGAGTGTATATCAAAGGCTACCTGACAAAAAGAAAGACTGCATACATCTCATTAATAGGGCCAGTGATTAATTTAGCAGTAGGGCTGGTGTTTGGTATTTTTGCATTTTTCGCACCAATAACACAAGTAGTGTGCATTCCTGGAATGATGATAAACTTCTGGCTAGGATTATTCAATCTATTGCCGTTTCCATTATTTGACGGGTTTAAAGTCTATAGATGGAACAAAGGAATATACGCCATATTCTTGATACTGGCAATAGTGCTGACATTTGGAAGCGGATTCTTCTTCAAGACAACACTGGGCCTGTAAGCAAAAAATATATAAACAAGATGCCACACTTCTTATTTGGGTGATAATAATGAAAAAGATACTTGTTTTACTATTGATACTGGCAATAATCGCTGTTGGATGCCAGCAGGAAGGTGAAAAAACATTTGAAAAAGAAGGAGATGCACAGCCTGAAAAAGAAGAGATTGTGTTAGACCAAAGCCAGATAAAATTCAAGGTAGGGGATGAAACCATAGCAAAAATAGAAGCACAGCAGAATGAAGAAGGAGATATTGAAATAGAAGCTGTTGAGCCAACAATGGAGGCAGATGCTGTAGAAAAGACAGTTGATTTAGGAGATGAATGGTGCAAAAAAGGACAGCAATGGAGTTTCCAGACAGAACAAGAAGGGATTGATGCATCTGCAGACTGGGAAATACAAGGAATAGTTGATTCAGGAGAATACGCAGGACTTTGCCATGTCATATACTCTGCACAAACACCTTTAGGAGACACCACAATGGATTACTATTTCACAGAAGACGGAGAATCTGGCTATTTTGAAATGAAAATGCCAAATGGACAGACAGTAAAACAAGAGTGGCATGGATGATTTATTTTTTTCTTTATTATAAGTCATTAACTTTATAAACTTTCAAGGCATATATTCTTAGGTGGGAGAAGATGGCAACATATGAATTCCAATCAAATGGAGAAGAAACATACCAGCTATTCAGGAAAAGATGGCTTGGCTCTAAAAAACTTGATGTGTATTTCTCAAAAAACCATTTTGGAAGGTATGTGCTGAGTGTGAGTTATAAAGACGAATCTGCAGATACAAATATGATGTCAAGTATCCAAGCAAAAAAAATAGTAAGATTACTGAAGAACTTGGGTGTCTCAAACACAGCCCTGCGAAACACGAATTTTTCCAAAGGCGCTGATTCAAGAGCAAAGGAACATTTATGCCAGCTAGTTGCGAGCCTTGAAGTAGCAGAGTAGTGAAATAATTTCTTTAACAGTAACTATTTAAACCACTTCTATATTCTTTGTGAGAACAAATAACAGGATAATTATTTACAATATGGAAAATAAAATAACTGTGATGGAAAAGCCGTACAAGGCAGAACAGGTAGAGAAAATATTAAATCCAACTGTAAAGAAGTGGTTCTTCACCAGGTTCAAGCAGTTTTCTTTGCCGCAATTGTATGGTGTGATGGAAATCCACAAAAGAAAGAATATCTTGGTTTCAGCACCAACAGGAGCAACAAAAACATTAACAGGATTTCTTTCAATAATAAATGAATTAGTAGACAGTGCTGAAAAAGGAGTTCTAGAAGACAAGATTTACTGTGTTTACATTTCTCCTTTGAAGGCATTATCAAACGACATTGAGAAAAACCTGAAAGAACCACTATCTGAAATAGCTGCAATAGCTGGAAAAGAACTAGGAATAAGAGTTGCAGTAAGAACAGGAGACACAACAACAACTGAAAAATCAAAGATGCTCAAGAAACCACCGCACATCCTGATAACAACACCTGAAAGCTTAAGCATAGTATTGAGCTCTCCTAAATTCCGGGATCATCTTCGTAAAGTAGACTGGTGCATCATAGATGAAATCCATGCATTAGCAGAAAACAAAAGAGGAACACACTTATCATTATCACTTGAAAGACTTGATTATCTCTCTGACCACATGTGCAGAGTAGGATTAAGTGCAACAGTAGCACCTTTAGAAGAAGTTGCAGGATTTCTTGTCGGGCCAAAAAGAGACTGCGAGATAGTTGACGTGCAATTCATCAAGCAGATGGATTTGCAGGTCATGAGCCCTGTAGACAATTTAATTGACACTAATCACGGAACACTGCACTACAAAATGTATGAATTGATAGATAAACTGATTCAAGAGCATAAAACAACATTGATTTTTACTAACACAAGAGCTGCAACAGAAAGAGTCGTAGACCACCTGAAGCACAAATTCCCAAAAAGATATGAAGGCAATATCGGAGCGCATCATGGAAGCCTTGGAAAACAAAAAAGGCTTCAGATTGAGAATAAATTAAGAAATGGAGAATTAAAAGCAGTAGTCTGCTCAACTTCTCTAGAACTTGGAATTGATATTGGTTTTATTGATTTAGTCATATGTCTTGGCAGTCCTAAATCAGTAGCAAGATTCTTGCAAAGAGCAGGAAGAGCAGGACACCAGCTTCATGAAAAAGTAAAAGGAAGAATAATTGTCATGGACAGGGATGACCTGGTAGAGTGCGCTGTTTTATTGAAATCTGCTGTAGAAAAGAAAATAGACAAGATTCATATCCCTACAGGAGCACTGGACGTTCTAGCACAACAAATTGCAGGAATGGCAATAGAACAAGTGTGGGATGAAAAAGAACTTTATTCTGTGATAAAGAAAAGTTATTGTTACAAAGACTTGAGCAAACAGGACTTTAATGAAATTCTTGATTATTTATCTGGGAAGTTTGTTGATTTGGAAGACAGACATGTTTATGCAAGAATCTGGAGAAATGAAGGCAAGCTAGGCAAAAGAGGAAGGCTTGCAAGAGTAATCTACATGATGAACTCAGGAACAATACCTGACGAATCTTTCATCACAGTAAAGATAGGGAACCAAATAATAGGCAAACTAGACGAAGCATTCCTAGAAAAAATGAAGCCAGGAGACGTATTTGTTTTAGGAGGAGATACTTACATGTTCAAATTCTCAAGAGGAATGGTTGCACAAGTAAGTGCCACTGCAAACAGGCCGCCAACAGTCCCAAGATGGGTTTCTGAAATGCTGCCATTAAGCTTTGATTTGGCACAGGCAATAGGCAGAACAAGAAGACTTGCATTTGAGCGGTTTAATTCTAAGAAAAACAAGAAAGAGATACTTAATTGGCTGCATGAATATCTTTATGTTGACCCAAAAGCAGCAAAAGCAATTTATTCTTATTTTCGAGAGCAGTATGATTATGCAAAACAAATCCCAAATGACAAAATGATACTTATTGAGCACTTTAATGATGACAGAGAAAAGAAAATCATCTTTCATTCACTTTATGGAAGAAGAGTGAATGACTGCTTGTCAAGAGCTATTGCTTATGTCATTTCCCGCAATGAGCACAAGGATGTAGAGATAGGCATAAGTGACAACGGCTTTTATCTGTCTGGAGATAAGAAAGTAAATGCCATGAAGGCGTTCAAATTATTGAAATCAGACAAATTAGATCTTCTTATGCATCTTGCAATAGATAAATCAGAAGTATTCAAGAGAAGGTTCAGGCATTGCGCTACAAGAGCTCTTATGATATTAAGAAATTACATGGGCAAAAAGAAAAACGTGGGAAGACAGCAGGTAAGCTCAATGATACTCCTGAATGCACTAAAGAGGATTAGTAATAATTTTTCTATCTTGAAAGAGACAAGGCGAGAAGTATTGTCAGACTTAATGGACATAGAGAACACAAAAAAAGTATTGAAAGGCATTGAAAACAAAAGCATAAGACTGGTAGAGATTGACACGCGCATACCAACACCATTTGCATTTAACTTAGCAGTACAGGGATATGCAGACATAATGAAAATAGAGGACAAACACGAATTCCTGAAAAGAATGCACCAAAATGTCATAGCAAAAATAGGATTGAACAAGAATGCAGACAAAGAACTGCTTGAGCAATACAAAGAAAAGCCAAAAGACTATACTGAAATATTTGATGAAATGGAAAAAAAGGAATTGACTGAAAAAGAACAAGAATACAAGGATTTAAGACAGATGATATGGAACCTGAATAAAGTTCCCTTGTTTGCAAAAGAAGAACTCATCAAGCTGATAGACGGCGAAGACAATATCCGACCAGATGTTATCAAATCAATAGAGAAGCACAAAAAAGACATCAAAAAGAATTGGCCAAAAAAAATTCAGAAGATTGTTTTTGAGAAGTTAAAAGAGCTATAATAATCACCAAACAGGGACAAGTATACACGAAGCTTTTTAAATTAACTCCTTCTTTTAAGACGGTATGGGAAAAAAGAAAAACAACAAAAAAAAGAAAAATAACATAGTTGAACCGCTGCAGGAAACACCAGAAAAAATTGACCACAGAAGAAGAAAACTTCTAAAATACGGGCTGGGCAGCCTGTTACTGATTGCAGCAGGCGGAACAGGCCTGCCTATATTGGCACGCATGGTGCAAGGAGAAGAAGATAAATGGGATTTTATGCACGCACCGAATATGTCCTGCAATGATCCAAGATACGACATAAAATACGCGAGAGACCACAAGGGATTATATGTTCCTGTCGGTGAACCATACAAGGTACCACCAGCAGAAGCTGAACAGGAATTTGCAAGAGTCAGAGAAAAAGTTATGACGCGAGCAAGAGAAGAAAACTGGAAAGACTTAACAATCACAGTATGGCGGCAAAACTTTGCCAGAGTTGACGACCGCCCAGGCAGGGCAAAACACTTCAAGAAATATCTAGAAATTGCCGCAAATTTTCTTTACACGCGCCTGCCAAACCTTCCTAAAACAGGAATCGATTTTGTAGTCCTAAAACCAGGAGACGATTTCACAAAAAACGCGAACTGCAAAGGATTAGTAGGGCTAATGAACCATAAAGTGTATACTGTAGCATGTGAAGACAAAATAACTGGAAAATATGCAGAAGCAGAATTATACCACAACGACCAAGGGTCATTCACCCATCAGAACCACGACCTAAGAACAAACAAGTATGACAACTGGATAGTATTTGGATCAGCAGCTGCTGTTATCCAGGCGCCCTTCAGCGAGTTAATACCCTATGCGCTTCTTATGCAAAACACGAGATTAACCGAAGAACGCGAGTATCAAACCATTTCAGTGATGGTAGAGGCAATATCAGAAGGACTATCTTACCTGCTTTCAGAACAAATAGTTGACATGCTAAACATACCAAACGGCCGCAACATACTAAAACAAGACCTGGAATCAATGCTGAACAATCGCCCGCAAATATATTCCCAGGTAAGAAACTCAATCAACTGGCTAAGACAAAACGGCATGCAAAAAGGACTGGATATCTACCTGAAAAACCCAGACAGGTTCATGCAGAAAATAAAAAACGCATAAAAATGGGAAAAAAGAAAAACAGCAAGAAGAAGAAAAATATGCCAGTCCAGTTAATTCCAGAACCAGAAAAGCCAAAGCCAAGACAAAGAAAAATAGCTGCGTGCGCAGCAGCAATAACACTCGCAGGAATAATAGCAGGGGCAGCATATTTTGGCAGTTTTAGCATATCAAAAGAGCAGCAGACCCACACAATAGACCAGTCCATCAAAAACGCCTGGAAAAACAGATATGATCCAGAAGGAATAAGAATAACAGATGATTTACTTTTGCAATACGCTGTTTTTAGAAAAAGACAGGAGCTTGGTGACAATGGAAACTTGCCAGAAGAAGAAGCAAGAGAACTTGACGCAATAATGTTCACACATGTAAAACCTGAACAAGAAAGATTCCTGCAAGAGGCAACGCCAGAAAACTACACAGACAAAGTATTTTACTCATTTTTCCTGTCCAGCGCAAAAGCAGAATACCTGCTGAATAACCCAGGCAATATCGCAGACTTGTTTGATCTAACCAATAACCCTTTATTCCTGGACTTACTTGATGAACAAAGACAGATAAGGGATGATAATAACCTAGGAAAATTAATTCTGCACGCAGCTGTATTACTTACCCATCAACGGCTTGAGCCATCAACAAGCATGAGCGACAGCTTTCCTCAGTTTATGGAAAATCTTCAACAAGGCAGAGGAGACTGCACTGACTACACATTTGCAGCTGCAAACCTTTACTATGCAATATGCAGCCTTATAGGCAGAAAAGACCTCGCCCCAAAGATAAGAATCGCAGTAGGAGCGATCATTGATTCAGACTGGTCTGTGCTTATGGGTGAAGGCCACTGCTGGATGCAGTATGATGACAATGGAACCTGGATTAATTATGAAATGAATCGATGCGATAAAATTAAGAAAAACACACCAGTATCTCTGCGCAGCACACCTGCGCTATACGAGTTTAAAGACGCAAATGGTTGCTATACATTAACATTCTTCACTGCACGAGCAGAATATCACGGGGAGAACGGAACAAGCTGCCTATCCGCTCACATACTTCCAGACAAAGAATAACTGAATTTAAACAATTGATTTCTTTTGAAATCTAATCTGGAAAATAAGAATACCTTGCAAGAGGGTAAAGATGCTCCCTGAGCACCAGCATCTTGCTGACAATCAAGGCATCTGGAAAGCCGCCTTTGGCAAGTATTTTCTTTGCAGGCTCTTTTAAAGAGTGCATTTTTTGCTTGTATTTGTAAAAAGTTTCAAGGCAGGCATGTTTCTTGTAATTTGCATAACTTTCCTCAATAAGGCTGACAGCGCCCTGGCAAATCCTTAATGTCTCTGGCTTGATTTTAGTCTTAGGGCTAAGATCCTTTAAGTTTGCGCACAAGCTTATCAAAACATTTCCAGAGTGCATAATGCTCCGCACAACAGAATATGCTGCTGTTAATTCATAATGAGACGGAAGGTTTTTCTTGTTTTTGCAGCCTTTCTTGTTCAAAATCCTGAGGCAGAGACGCCCAAACTTTATTATTATCTTGTAAACATTTCGCAGCCCCTCTAATTTAGCATACTCTCTTTTCTTAATTAAATCCATGCTTTCTTTTGCAAAGGTAATCAGGCAGAGAAAGGTCTTATTGATGAACCTGTCAAGGTCTTCTTCATACTCTTCTGCAATGTTTTTTATGGTGCAGGACCGCGAGCCCTGCTCAACAACCACAAAACCCATGTGGCCCTCACTAAGGGTCTGGTTAATCTTTTGCAAAACAGAAGGATCTTCAAAAGTCACGCACAATTCATCATAGCCTGCAATATACGGTCTTGTCAAAACGCGCTCAAGAAATGCTGAAGCATTCTTGATATGAATATTCAGCGTTTTTTGAATCTTTGCGTGATTTGCATGCACAAGCAAGGAATTTTCCTGCTCAAGCACATCAACTTCATCGCCTTTTTGCAGGCCATGCTGTTTAGCCCACTTGTTAGGCAGAGAAATCATCAATGTAGAAGGCCCTATCTTGGCTATTTTTCTTTTCAATTCAATCCCCCAGTTATAATAAAATATGTTGAAATATATAAAAGTTTCGAAATTATAATATTATAATGCATTATTATAATATATTCATAAAGTATAAATTGTTGTGAAAGAATAAATAACTTTTATGGGGTTAAAAAAAAGTTTACCAGTATTTCTCCTTGCTGTTTTTATTCTTGTACTGCCTTCTGTGCAGGGAGATGTAATCTTTAAAAATGCAGAATGGAAAAATGACACTTTCTTAGAATTAACAATGGAAAAATGGAGTATAATTCCTTCAACAGATTTTCATGCATCCCAGGCACATGAGGAAACATCTATTTTGTACAGGGATGAATCCTTTCAGTTATGGAAACTAGTGCTGGATGACTACGGCATTATAGGAGATCTGGGCTGGTATGACAATTGCAATAAGCACGGCAAATGCGAAAGAGGTGTGTGCAAAGAAGGCCTGAGCTGCAATGCAGATGCCTGCGTCAATGTTTCTGAAGGGGAATATCTTTACACAGATGATGACAGCTGTGATCACTATGACACAAGAGAATACCGCACAGGATACAAGTGTGAAGTGTATTCTGCTACAGGAGGACACCCAGTAGTCTTTTATTGCAGGTGCAATGGCAATAAAATAGGCGCAGGAAGCTGGTGTGACAATGGCGACGGAGAGACATACAACACAAGATGGGTATACACAACAGAAGCAATCTCAGGAGAAGCAGATACAGGCGGACTAGACTGCGGAGGATTGCTGGAATCAAAAGGGTTTAATTATGAAGAAGGATGTGACTGCTGTTATGACTCAAATAAGTTTGAATACAAGCAGTACTATAAAGCAGGCCTGAGCAACGCTGATTTAGACATGCTCTTTAATCACACAAGATGCTGGATAAAAGTAACCCAGGCAAGAAATAATGGAAATGACTTCTTAACATATGCAATTATTGAAGGAATTCCTGAAACAAATAATGATTTTCTTTCCTGTTTGATAAATTATTCAGATTGGCAAGAGATTGTTACTGATGATAACAGCAATGCTGCAGACATCATTGCGCCAGGAAGCAAACTATACTTTGATTTTGAGGGAAATGACCTTGAACTTGAACCAGAATGCTATTCAAACGCAGACTGCGGAGAAAATTACTGGACAGGAGAACCGGAATGCTGCAATGGTGATGGATGGCATATCTGCCAGGCATATCACGGCTATGAATGCCAGAACGCAGGAACTTCAAAAGCATTTTGTTTTGAATGGGACGGCTACAAGCAAGTAGAGGAGTGTGTAACTGAATGCAAGGATAATATGTGCCCTGGCGAACCTGAAGAGCCCTCTAATGAAACCAATGCAACAGGCCCAGTTGAGCCAGACCCAATAAATGACACTTGTGAAGACTGTATAAACGTCTCTGAAATTGCTGACAAAGCAGTTGAATCGATTAAATCAATCAAAAATGAATTGCGTATAACAGCATCCCTTATAGACCGCGAGGTAGGTGGGACATCAGCGGAATTCACAAATTGCATGTGGGCAGCATTTGCAGAATCTGCCTTTTCAACAATGCCAAACATGAATTCTCTTTATCCTTTCAAAGACCAGCTGTTTAAATACGGCTTGACAGGCATTCTTGACGGCAATAACATAAGTGAATGCTGGCTTGAAAATATCTTAAATGAAGATTGTGAAGCCATTTTCAGCGAATATGCATATAGTGATATGATAAATAACACATATTCCAAGGAGTTTGACAGATTAATAGAAGAAATACAGCAGCTTGACTTTAATGAAGTACAAAATATAGAATTTGTAAAAGATGTGCTTGCAAACTTTGACCTTTATAATAATTTAACAATCAGTGAAAAAGAAAAAATAGAATCAATAATACAAGAAGGAAATACTATGCAGTTTCAATTCAAAATAATCCTGCTTGGGCAGAACATCTTCAGATTAGTACTGATAGGAAAGACTAATTTTAATTCAATAAAAATGTTTGAATTATTTAAATTTGGATCAGGAACAAGTGCTGATATTGAAAGCTGCACTTATGAAGCATATGCGCAAGCAAAAATCAACTATGTACTTAATGTTTTTATGAAAAACATGATTGAACAAACAATTTACAGAGCAAATGAGATAAAAGAAGCAACAGAATACCTCAATTCAGCAGAAGAATTACCGTCTATTACCGTTCAAAATAACGGAACAATCCTTGTGAAAAATGCCTTTTCAAAACCGCTAATTATAAAAGCCTTGTTTGACGAAAACATGAAAGCGCAGGGGTACTGCGGAGCAATTGCAATGGGCACAGGAGGAACAAATATTCCTTCAAAGACAGGAGAGTCAGAACTACTTTATCCAGAACAAACCAGTAAATTTGAACAATATTACACAGCAGAGTTTAAACAAGAACTTGACGGCATAAACTTAAACACATACTGTCCGCTTGATTGCTACGGCCAGACAGATGCAGGAACAAGCGCGAAAATAGAAGGAGAAGGATATGCTTATGTTTTTTACGGCGACAATAACACAATTGCAGTCAAGAGAGTTCCAATTAAGACAGTATACAAAACACTTACCTGCAAAAAAGCAATAGGACAAAAACCAAAAGTTTACAGCAGCGGAGGCGGAGGAGGAGGCGGCGGAAGCAGCAGCTCTACAAGAACAACACAACCGCTTGCAGTGATTACAAAACCAGTCACAGGAACCAGCTTGGCAGAAAAATGGGCTGGTGGTGGAGGAAATACAGTTACCAGTACTCCAGAACCTGCATTAAAAGCTCCTGAAAAAGAGCCAGAACCTCTTTCAGAACCAAAAACAGAAGAAAAAAAACAGGAAACAATTGAACCAAAAGCAGAAGAAAATGTAGTGATTAATACTGTAAAATCAATGGGACAATTATTGATACAAACAATCCTGCCCTGGCTAAACTGGCTTAATTTATTTTAATTATTTTCCTTCCATCTTTTTTCTGAAATAAGCTTCCATTATCTTGTCAAAGTCAACTTCGCCATTCTCAAGCCTTTTGATGAAATCATCACCCCAGCGCTGGTAGTCTGCTGCAGAAACCTTGCGATACCTGTTTTCTCCCTGATCAATAAGCCTTTGCTCATAGACCTTAAGCACCTGCATCACTCTTTCTGGAAGAGGAATCTTGCGCTTTTTTTCCTTGTCATTATCATCTTTTGGAGGGTCAATCTTATCTGCAAACTCATAGAATTGATGTATGTATGCTTTTTCTTTCATGTCCATTTCCAGTTCAAGAGACTGTTTTTCTTTCTGGAACACAGAAATGCCGTAAATAGAACCAATGACTGCATAAGCAGTAAGCGCAGCAAGCAAAAAAGTATTAGCAATAGTCAAGCCGTACAAAAGCCTGAATCTTCCTGGCTGCGGTCCGGAAACTGATTCTGGTTTTTCTTCTAATTTTTCCTGAAGTGTTATTCCTTTTCTTGCCAAACCTCTTAATGCAGCCCTTCTTTTGTCATCATACCAGGCAGCAATACATTCAGGAGAAAGATAACTCTGCCATTTGCTCTTTTTATTAAGCTCGCTTAAAAACAAATCATCCTGCTCACCCAGAATCTTGTCAAGAATACTTGTGGCTGTTTCAGGGGTGGCTTCTGAAGCAGCAATCTCTGCCTTTGCAAGTGAAAGCGCGTATAATTCTAAAAGCTGTTCATCATAGACGTCTGTAGCTCCTCTTGATTCATGCGAATCCTTCAGGTCTTCTGAAGGTATCCGCAAAGGAAACAAGAAATCCCCAAAATCCTCTAGAAAACTAGGAATTTTTGCAAAAGCAACTTTATATTCTCTTGCAATCTTGTTTTCTAAATCAGAAGCTAAAGGCAGTTTATAATGCTGTTTAATATCCTCTTTTTCCACCATTATTAACATAAAAACAAGACAAGTATAAATATTTTGTGACTGAATTATAGAATGTGCAGCAAAACAAGGACATAGAAAACGACTGCAATAAGTATTCCTGCAAAAAGCATCTTAAAGCCATTCTTGTACATGTTTTCCTTAGCAACCTTTCCCAGGAACATGCCCAGAAGAAACAAAACAACTGTGATAAGTGCAATGGAATAATAATATGCCTGCATCACGCCAAGAAGTCCGGCATTTGCAAAGAAAAAAGGAAGTATTATTATCATTGATGTGATAAGAGGACTTATGCCATCAACAAGACCAACCAATAAATTAATTTTTTGGCTTTCTGCATATCTTTTTGACATATGCAGCTTTGTTAGCAGATGCTTCTCAAGCTCCTTGAACTTCTTTTTCACTTCAGCAGACTCTGCTGCATAAGCTCCCCAGATGCCAGAGACACACATTGCAATAGCCGCACCAATGCTTGGGAGAATTATCAAAGAAGGGTTTCTTATCCCAGCAATAAAACTAGCCATCAGGATTCCAAATATTGTGAGAGCACCGTCAAAAGAATTAATAATCATATACCTGCGAATAATCTCGTGCTCTTTCACTATATTTAATACATCTTTTAAATTATTCATTTCAAGTCAGGCACATTAATTATTTTACTTTCGCCAATCACAGCCTTGTCAATGCTGTGAATAACTGCACCGAAATCTTCAATTAGTTTCTTTATCTTTTTCATATCAAGACTCTTGCCTTCCAGAGCAACCTTGATGGACTCTGTCTTCTCGTCAACAGCATATACAGAAAGATTAAGGCAATTCACGCCATTTATTTTCTCCACAGCAATACCAAAATCAATTATGTCTGGCTTGTGCGGTTTTAATATGTCCAACACAATTATTCTCAGTTTGTTTGTCATTTTTTAACACCTCTTATCTTGCGGTTCCCTTAGGGAATGCAGCCTTCTTAGGATGCTTCTTCAGAAAATTGATAATATCTGTATTTACTTTTGTTGTTATTCCAGACTGCTCTTTAGGATTAACAGGGTAAGTTACCCTTAATTCAATCCAGCTATTGACTGCATTCAAATTAAAATTAATCATGCTAAACTCTTCTTTTTTCACATCAAAAAAATGAAGCATCACAGTATATCTTTGCTCCATGTCTTTCTTGTATTTCTTAAGATTCTTGGCTACAATGTCTTGGATATTTTTCATTACAAAACCAAAGTCAGTATCGTAGGTCAATTGAAACGCTGCATCAACCCAAATATACGGAAAATACTTGGAATAATTAGAGATGGGCGTTGTCAACAGCAAGGAATTTGGAAATGTGATCAGTCTTCCGCTAGGCAAATCCGCATTAACATACTCTCCGCCAACCTCACGCACCTTTGTACGCAAAGGATTAACGTCTAATATATCCCCTTTCAAGTCATTTATACGAATGCGGTCGCCTTCCTTGTAAATCTGGCCCATTGTGAGATATATCCAGCCCATCAGGTTAAGAACAGGTGACTGAAAAATAAATGCCAAAGCAGCAGCTGCAATTCCTAAGGAAATACTTGCAGAAAGCAGTTTATCCTGAAATATGAAAATTATTGCAATACATGTGCCGAAGAATAAAATATAATGCGCGATTCTTATCAATGAAGCATGCTTAAGATATATTCCTGCAATCTCTGAAAGTGAGAGCGCAAGCAGTATTGCTAATGCAGAATGGAATATGTGCGCATGAATCTGCGTCCAATTGAAAAAAGCCTGTGAAGGTCCTGCAATTCTTAAGATAAGCAAGACTATGAATAAGAATATGTAAATAAATAGCCAGCTCCCCTCTTTTTTCATGATAGTTTAATACAAGAGTATTAGTATTTAAACTTTTCTAAGGCAGAAAAGAAGTCACTCTCTTTTTCTGGACTAATAAATTTAGAATTAAAGGTGAGAGCACTGTGGTGATGACAGAAATCAATACAATTCCAGTAACTAATGTTGTATCCAGCAAACCAAGTGCAGAAGCTGCATAAGTCACTGCCAGCGTTGTTGTCAATTGTGTTGTTGAAGATATGCCAAAAACCAAGGAATTCTTTTTAGAGAACCTATCCCATCTTGCAGCAAAATAACCACTCAAGAACTTCGCCAGCAAAAGGCCTGCAACAAGGCAAAAAACAATGACTTCCTGAAAATCAATATATGTGAAAATTGTCAAGTCCATCTTCATGCCAACAACAAAAAAGAAAACCGGAACAAATAGGCCATAAGCCAGAGTATGCAGCTTGTTGTATAATTCATCTGAAGTCACAACATCTGCCAGCAAAATTCCGACCAAGAATGCTGCAGAAATTGGATGCACTCCAAGCAGAGAGAAATAAAACAAGACTGCCATCAAAAGCACAATCACAAAACGCAGCTGGCTCTCTTCATCATCGTGGTCTTTCCATCTCCTGAACAAGTACTTTGCAAAACCAGGAAGGATGATTTTCAAGAAAACCACAGATAAAATCAGTATAATAAAATACACAGGCAGAGGAAACTGCGTGATAGGAGCAACTGTCTGCAAAACAATTGCAAGCAGCAGCAAGCTAAGAATATCTTCTATAATTACTGCGGAGGCAATTGTCTGGCCAATCTGCTTCTTGAACAGATTAGCAGATTTAAGAATAGGAATAATTATCGCAAAAGAGGACGAAAGAAACACAATACCCACAAGAAGAGAAGCCATCCAGGAATAACCAAAAAACCTGGTAATTGCAACACCCACTCCAAAAGGAATCAAGCCATTTGCAGCAGACATTACATAGATTTTCTTTTGCAAATTCTTTAGCTGGCTAAGCTTTGCCTCCATGCCAGCCATCAGCAAGAGGAATGCAGCACCAAGAAAAGCAAAAAAATCAATTATGTTGTTCGGTTGAACATAATCAAAAGCATTAGGCCCAAGAACAGCACCCAACAGCAGCAAAACAGTAATATACGGAAGCTTGAATTTTTTTGCTAATTCAGGAATAATAAGGCCTATGAATAGAATAAATAATAAGACTAATACAGGCCCCTCAATTTCAAACAGCATATTCTGGTATCATAAAAGAGCATATATAAATTTAAGTCGTAACTCCTGCGTAACACAAATCTTTTTAAATTCTGGTTTATTACTGTGTTGTATGGGGAAGACATATGATATCGATGCAAACGCTGTGCTAGCTCTGTTAAAAGAAGCAAAGCAGAGAAATGCGTCTGTGAGCATAGGCGGTAAAACTAGTGCTGGTTCTGTAGAAGGAGAAGATGTAGACTTTGGTATCGGCCTGATAAGCGCACCAGGTTCTTGCATAGACAGAAGTACAATAACAGGCATACATGAAGTTGTTGATGACGGCGAAACAGAGAGCCATAAAATAACTTTGCGTTCAGAAATTCCTCCTTATGAATTAGAGATAAAATATTCCTTGAGTGATGAATATCACGGCGGAATCTTTGGTTTGCTTGGTGTCTTAAAAGATGTTAGCAAAGCAATACTGCACATGCGTGATTAAGTCAAAAGATTTTTAAGCATTAAAAAAAACTTGCAATAAGGTGAAGCAAAAGTGGGAGAAGAACGAACAATAAGTGAAATAGAACAAATACTTGAATCACATAAAGATGATGCTGTTGAAGGATTCTATATTACGGGCCGTTTGATAGGCGATGAAATAGAAAAAAGAGGCGCTGACTGGAATTATGTGCAGGAACTTCTTTACACCATAAATACAAGGAATGTTATAATAGCAAGCAATTACAAAGTCACTCCAGAACAGGAAGGAGAACATCATAAAATCAACATAACTGCGAAGTCTGCTGGCGGCACTATTGTGCATGACATAACAGTTAATTATTTTGTTATGGATACAGAAGCAGAAGAAGCAGAGAAAGAAGAACTTCAAGAGCTTCTTGAGAACGAACCAATGGTGTTTGAAAGCAAGCGCGCAAAGCATGGAATACTTGATGCAAGAATAATTGATGCACATGAATTCTTTGGAAAAGCAGGGGCATTTTTCGGCTATGTAGTTTCTGTAGGTGATGTGGATTATGCCCGCATGATGGGTGTAAGATTTGCAATGATTGCAGAAAAGATATTTGGGGAGAGAAAAGAATAATTCTTTATTCATAACGCAAAGCAGACTCAACTGGCGTTTCGTAGCTTTGCGTAACTCAAATCATTCATAACGCAAAGCATCCACAGGCTTTAATCTTGAAGCTTGCATTGCTGGCCAGACACCTGCAACAGAGCCGATTATGAATGAGAATGCAAGAGCGCCGGCCACTAAATACCATGGAAAGTGCGCCTGAAGAATACCAAAGTTTGCCTGGGCAGCTGCAAGTTCTATCACTTTACTCATTCCCATGCCAATCAAGATACCAACAGCACCGCCAACTAATCCTAAGAAACCAGATTCTATCAAAAACAAATACAAAATATCAGAATTTCTTGCACCAATCGCCTTCATGACGCCAATCTCATTAGTTCTCTGCAAGACAGCAGTGTACATGGTGTTCATTATGCCGATTCCACCGACAAGCAAAGAAATAGCTGCAATGCCAATCAAGACACCCTGAACAATAGCAAAAACACTGCTGAAAGTTTCCATGAACTCCTCAAATGTTGTAATAGCGAAATCCTCTTCACCTTCCTCAACATCACGATGCCTTCTCATGGTTCTCTTCAAGGATTCTGCAATAGCACCCACATTCTCGCCCTCAACAACCTCTGCAATAATAACAGAGAATTCATCACCTGCATCAAACACGTCTTTTGCAGTTTCCAAAGGAATAATCAATGTAGAATCATCATCTGGATTGCCAATAGGCTCTAGCTGACCAACAATCTCGAACTTAAATCCCTCAATCTCAATCCTGTCACCAACCTCAACTTTTTTGTCAAAAATCTCTCCTTTAGAGAACCTGACACCTGCAACAGCCTTGTAAGAATCGCCTTTCTTGATATCTCTTCCTTCTGCAATCTCGAAATTGCTTGTATCAAAAATAATCTTTTTTGTGTTATCACTGGGAATACCTGCAACCCAGGTGTACTTGTTTTCATTGCTGTAGCTTATTTTTCCAACTCTCTGCAAAAAACCACCTGCATCCTTAATGCCTCTAGAGCTCTTGATAACCTTAAGATCATCTTCATCAATAACAGCACTAGCACCAATACCGAAAAAACCGCCTTTAGGCATTACCATAATCTTGTTTGTACCCATTGCCTCAAACTGCTCTGTAATAGCCTTTTGCAGGCCCTGTCCAACAGAAATCAAGCTAACAACAGCAGCAATGCCTATAAATATTCCCAGCATAGTCAAGAAAGTACGAAGCTTTCTTGATTTCAAGCTCTTGAATGAAACTATAAAATAATCTTTTATCATTTGCCAAACTCCTTTTTTAATGCAGCTAAGTATTTTTTAAGTTTTAGAATAAACGCATTTTGTGTGCGTTTATCTTTAGGTCTGCTATTTCTTAGTTTCATTGCAGTATGAACAATGTGGTCTTTAGGTGATATTTTTGTTAATCCTTTCCATGAATGGGGTGGATGCATGCCTCTTATTTTGAACTCGAGATCTGCTAACCAGAAAGTTTGTTTAAGAAGAGCTTGAAAATCAAGCTCTTTCTTTTTATACCAAGGCAAAAACATTGTTTTGAAAGTTTTGAGCATAATTAGTAAATCTTCTAAGTCTGTACGGGTTTTGAAATCTTTTTGCTTTAGTTTTTTACCATAAATTAAATGATAATTAGGCATATATTTAACGAATCTTCTGGGCCCTGTTCTTTTCTTAGTTATCTGCTTGGAATGTTTTCCAGTTTTTAATTCCCATAATGCATACCCTGAAATCCCGCTCGGAAGTTCATATTTTTTTTTAGTCAATTTCCATAGTTTTGGAAAAATTTTCAAAGTAGCTGTATCAGTAACTATCACCCAAATATCAACATCACTTTTAGAAGTCATTTCTCTTCTAGGAAAACTACCTCCGCAATAGATGGAAATAATATTTTCTTTAGGAATTTTCTTTAATACCAATCTCTTTATTTGTAATAAAACTTTAATGGCTGCTTTTTCTTGTTCAGTTATGTTTTTCCATTTTTTCCAAAATATCATTTGCTTGACCTCAGCGCAGACTCAACTACGTTTCGTAGCTTTTCGGTTGTTGATTTTTTGATTTCCTTATTCATTTGCTACTCCTCAAAGCAGACTCAACTGCGTTTCGTAGCTTTTCGGTTGTTGATTTTTTTCTTGCTTGTTTCATTTGCTACTCCTCAAAGCGTCGACAGGATTCATCCTGCTTGCCTGCCTTGCTGGCAGGATTCCACTGACTGTTCCAACAAAATAAGCAAAAACCAGTGCTCCAATAATTATTACAGGACTAAAACTTGCATGAAAAATATCTGCACCAAGCTGCTGCGCAATAATCTCCCCAACTTTAGCAATACCAAGGCCAATCAAGACACCAACAAGGCCGCCTGCCAAGCCAAGAATGCCTGACTCAACAAGAAACAAAGTCATGATGTTTGAGTTTCTTGCGCCAATGGATTTCATAATACCAATTTCTCTGGTGCGTTCTAAAATAGTAGTATACATCGTATTCATTATGCCGATTCCGCCAACAATCAAGCTGATTGCAGCAATACCAACAACAAAAATAGTGACAATACCAAGAATTGTGTTAAGCTGTGCAATCATCTGCTCAGCAGTCTGCACACTAAAATCCTCATCATCTTCATCAACATCCCTGTATTTTCTCAAATCCTTCTTGATATTTTCAGCAACCTCACTAGGTTCTTCTGAAAGTTCTGTCAATGCAAATATTGTTGAAACCTCTTCAGGTTCATCATATATTTCTCTTGCCTGCTCAATAGGAATCCTAATCAAAGAATCATGAACACCAGTGCCTGCTTTTTTCTGGATACCAACAACCTTAAATTCAATATCTTCAATTATTAACTTGTCACCAACACTGATTTCCTTGTCAAAATCATCATAAGCAACATTATAACCAATCACTGCCTTGTACTTATCGCCTTTCTTCAGCTGCCTTCCTTCTTCAATATCAAGAAAAGAGGTTCTCTCTGTCAAGGCTTCTGCATCCTGATCAGTGTCATAACCCCAGACACTCATGAAATTAACTTCATCCTTGAACTTAACTTTTCCATCTTTAGAGATAGTTGCAGTGGCAATATCAACACCTTTCACCTTTCTAACAACATCTAAATCATCCTCTGTCATCATTCCAGTAAACATGCTGCCGCCAGTAGGGCCAAACTGTCCAGAACCAGGCGTAATCATTATACGATTCTTGCCAATCTTCTCAAACTCATAATTAATAGAAGCCTGCATGCCCTGCCCTAAAGAGATAAGACTAACAACTGCAGTAATACCAATAAAAATACCAATCATAGTCAGCCAAGTCCTGACAGACCTGCCCTTAAGACTATGAAAGGCAAGCTTAAAATAGTCTACAATCATTTTTTATTCTTCTTTTTCTTTTTCCTGCGCCTGTAAAGCCAGTATATAATCACTGCAAGCACTAATAATACAATGATTATTGTTCCTGTGTATGACTTTGCTTCTCCAAGCTCTGCCTTGCTGACGATTCTCAAAGGCAAGTCAAAAGTCTTACTGTAATCCTTGTTATACGGGTCCTTGAAGTCAACAATAACATTCAGCCTGACATCCTTGACTTTTGGCTTTATGATAAACTCAAAAGTCTCAAAATCATCACTGTCAAGGTTTCCAATGTACTCTTCATTTGACGGAGAGAGAACCTCATACTGCTCTGTAGAGACAAGCCTTGTATTCAGGTACTTCAAGTCCATTATTCCCTTGTTTATTATTTTCAGGGTCACTATTCCAGGCTTGTTAGGGGCAGTAACCTCTGTAGAATCAACAACCACCATCAAGTCAGGCTCTGCACTCATAATCAAGCTGATTCTTGTCTCATCATCATACTCAGTGTTTCTTATATCCTTGTAATTCAGCTTTAAAGGTATTGAATAAACCTTTATCTCAGCAGAAGTGTCTGCAATCAAGCTAAAGCTGACTTTCTGCGTCTCGCCAGGAAGAATCTCCTTTATTCTCTTTGTATTGCCAGAACCAATAGGGGCAATGACAGATTCATCCAGTTCTAATGTAACATCAACATCTTTTACAGTTATCTTTCCGTGATTTCCTAAATCAATGTCAACCTTGATGAAATCACCAGGTTGAATAGCTTCTGGAATTGTTGAATATTCATCAACAGTCAAGATAGCACCAGCAGTCCTTATTGAGATATCTCCTTCAAGCCTTGTCCAGACCAAAGATTCCCCGAACTGGTATTGGAACTTGACAGGCATGTCCTTGTTAGGGGCATCATGCGCCACAACCAGCCTGTATTTCACGACTGCATTCTCCCCCTCTGGCAGTGCCTTGAGAGTCTTTAATTCATCCTCTCCTTCTGCTAAAGAGAAAGGATATTCTGGAAAGAATTCAATCCTGAAATCCTCTGAAGTTGTTCCCTCATTGTTCACAGACACCCACACTTCAGCATAACCTCCGGGTTCAACAGGGGCAGGCTCATACTTCAGAATATCTGCGCTTATTAACGGGCCTCTCCTTGCAGCAAAAACACTAGCTGCTGAAACAACCACTAATAATAGCACCATTAAACTCAAAATTGTTTTATTCTTCATTTTATTTTCCTCCATGTTTGGAGGTCTTCTGAGCTTGCTCAGATTTACCTCCTCGTTTTGTTCTTGTTTTAACAATTTGACCATCAACTAAAAATGCAATACGATCAGCATGCTCTGCCAAATCATTATCATGCGTGACAAAAACAACAGTCTTGCCTTTTTTCCTGTTAAGATACTTCAGCAAATCCATTATCTTCTCACCAGTCTTCTGGTCCAGGTTTCCAGTAGGCTCGTCTGCCAAGACAACCTCTGGATCAACTGCCAGTGCCCTTGCAATAGCAACTCTCTGCTGCTCTCCTCCTGATAACTGTCTTGGGGTGTGGTTCATCCTGTCTTTTAACCCCATTTCATTAAGCAGTCTCTCTGCAGTGTCCAGTCTTTCTTCTTCTGGAACATTCTGAAAAATCAAAGGAAGCATGACATTTTCCTTTGCAGTGAGATTTGGGAGCAGGTTAAATTTCTGGAATATGAAGCCAATTTTCTTTCCTCTAATCTGTGCTAAATCAGATTCTTCCAAGTCTGCGATGTTTATTCCATCTAGATGGATAGTACCTTTGCTTGGGATGTCTAAACAACCCACAAGATTCATTGAAGTTGACTTGCCAGAACCAGAAGGGCCCCTGATTGCAAGAAACTCTCCGTTATAAACTTCAAGATTCAAACCTCTCAAAGCATGGACGAGATGCTCTCCTAATTTATACGTCTTCCATACATCTTTTAGTTTTATCACTACTTTTCGTTTCTTCATTTTATCTTTTTCAGCTCCTTTATTGTCTTGCTTAAAAGTTCCTTGACCTTCTTTTTGTTTTTTGGAAACAAACCTCTGCTGAATATTCTTGCCAGCTCTATCTTAAATTCCTGAACTTCAGGAGGAATGTCTTCAATAGAGTATTTTCCTTTTTTCAGGGCCTCTACTGTCTCCTGAAACTGCGTTAGTTTTTCTCCTGTCAGGGCAGACCACATCTTAAGGCTCTCTTCTACTTTTTTTAGCAATATATCTTTATGCATCGCAATTATTTTCAAATGCTCCTTGCCTTCTTTTGTAATAGAGTAAATCTTTTTTCTTCCGTCTTTTTTGCAGGAAACAAACTTTTGCTTTGTCAAGTCATCAAGAACAGGGTAAATAGAACCAGGAGAGGGCTTTGAACCTATCTTTTCCTCTATGAACTTCATCAAGGCATAGCCTGACAAAGGCTTCTTGTCAAGTGCTTTCAGCACAAGCAGCTTCAGGTTGCCTCTTATCATTATATCGGTTTCGATATATCGTTAGTAATATATCGCTAATAATATATCGGAAGCGATGGTAATATATAAATCTTGTGGTTTTCAGCAGCTTTAAAAAGAATCCCTGTCTTGGATAAAGCATGAAAAAAGCAATCTGGGTTTACAGCGATTCTCCAGAAAATATTATGTTGATTAGGCAATATAATGAACAAGGAGGCAATGTGCACAATTGCTACACGCGTTTTGCAAGTATTGAGTTTTCTAAAAATAAAATTATGTTTAAGGATTACGTTACAAAAGCCTGGTCAAATGCAGGCTTTGACACTTACCCAATAATCAGCGCGCCAAAACCAGAAGGAAAGCATATCAAATACTCCAGTGCACAGGACATAGCAGAAATAATTGATGTCTTATTTTCAAAACTGAATGAAATCCCTTTTTGCGGCCTGCATCTAAACCTAGAGCCTTATCATCCGCAACAACACAGGTTCTTAGGCATGCTTCGAGAAAGAACACAAAAACCAATAACTGCTGCACTGCCAGGCAGCATTGCAATAGACCCAAAGATATTAAGCAAGCTGGATACTGCTGTCCTGATGAATTATGACCTTGCATTAAATCCAGAAAAGTATAAACTTAAATTCAAAGAAAGACTGGAGAGATTTGCAGAATCCTGCGAAAAAACAGGATGCAAATGGTCAATAGGAATACCGCTTACAGCAACGCACACAGAATATGAAGAAAAACGCTTGATTGAAACTGAGCATATAAGAAAATTCACAAACTATGCAATGGCAAATTATTTTTTACCAGCATATCAGCAGATTAAAGAAACAGCAAAGCATGTCGAACATTTTGATGGAATTGCAATATGGGCAATAAACAGCAGGCCATTAAGAGATTCCAAGAAAAAATGGGAAATACATCCCTGGCAGCTAACACTAAACAGCCTGCAACTGCTGGACTGATTCTTAAAATACTATAGACTTCAAGCCCTGTCTGACAGGCTGCATTTCATAGCCTGCCTTTTTAATATCTTCTGTGATATTATCCATGCTGACAGACTTTAAATCAACAATGGAATTATCTTTAATCATATTAGTTATGTTTTCAGCAAGCAATTTAGGAAAAACATTTCCTTTTGTTGTCTGATTTTGCTGTGAAGAAAAAAAGTATAATCCATTTTGCTCGTCAAGAAAGAGCCACCCCCCGCCTGAATGACATGCATTTATTATTACAATTTTCGGCACTTTCACAGCATTCAATAATTCAGCTAACTCGGCTTTTTGAATTTCTTCTTTAGCAGTTGTAATATAACTTGTATTGCCGTGAGCGTTATAAAAAAACAGAAAAACAGACTTTTTCGGCAGTCTTGCAGCATATTCCAGTGAACCGCGAATTCTTTCTGGTGTTGCTTCATCTTGGCGTATCCAGACAGGTTCATAAAGAATTCCCAATTTGTTGAAACAATCATCAATGCACTTCATTTCTGTAACAAAAGATTTGTCCCTTATTTTTTGATTGTTGACTCCCACATATACTGCGTGTATCAATGAAATAGTATCATATAACTTAAATTGCGCACTGTCATCCTGCAATCCTGCAAGCTTAATCACTGTTTCGTCAAATAGCTGTTGCCTGTTCCTGACTTTGGAATCATTAATCCAGACCTTGTTCTTGCTTCCTAAATCAACAACATACAGCTGGTTATCAAGAGTTCCGAGAAAACAATGAAACTCGCTCACGTGTCTGAATTTTTGTCCGTTGATGACAATTGCAGACCTTGGCTGCGCATTTTTCACCAGGCTTTCAAGAACTTTGCCTTTTTTTTTATTCATAAATCCAGAGTAAACCTGTCTGCTTTGGCTTTCTGAAAGATTAAATAAAACCTGATAATTCCAGTCAGAATCAGAAGGGCAGCCAAAATAATTATGCATCGCCCCAATCCACATAGGACTTTGAACTGGAACAACATCTCTTTCTACACTAACCGAGGTACTATCTATATTTCCAAAAGCAATAGGCCTGATTTTCCACCTAGTTATAGTCATAAAGTAGGTTAAATGAGAGTGATTTAAAAAATTGCTGACTTTTGCATGACAGAGACACTAATCTTTTTAAGTAAAGAAACTTTATATTATTAAATGGCAGGTGATCTTACAGGCAGGATATTAGGAGACTATGAATTGATGCACTGCATAGGCAGCGGCGGATTCAGCGACGTTTACATGGGTAAAAATACGGCCCTTCCTTCTGAACCTTTTTTAGCAGTAAAAGTCTTTAAAGAATATACCATACAAATTGAAAAAGAGGCAGAGATAGGACGAAAGCTAGAACACCCAAACATTGTAAAGGCAGGACCTGTCCTTGAATCTGAAGGAATATGGTATATGCCAATGGAATTATGCGAGGAAGAAAACCTGAGAGACAAAATAGCTTCCTCTGAGGGGATAGCAAGCAATACTGCACTAATGGTTACCAATAAAGTTCTTTCAGGCCTGCAATATGCCCATGATACAGGTGTTGTGCACAGAGACATCAAGCCGGAGAATATCCTGTTTGATTATTCAGGCAATCCAAAAATATGTGATTTCGGGCTTCAAAAAGAGTTGCGGACAGCATTATATTCTGCATATCTTGATTCTATTGGACAGAATCATGTTACAGTCACAAATCCCAATTTGGTTGTATTCCGGCAATCAAGCGAATTCATACAGAGCATGCTAAGCAATCCAGAATCAATTGGAAGAATTGTGGGGACCTTAGAGTATATGGCTCCTGAACAAAAAGAAGGCAAGGCAGACCAGAGAACAGACCTTTTTGCAGTAGGCACAATGCTTTATGAAATGCTGCAAGGTTATCGGCCAGACGGCACTTATGAACCATGCGGCAATGCTGACCTGGACAGAATAATCCAGAAAAGCAGGCAAAGAGATCCAAACAAAAGATACCAAACAGCAGATGAAATGAAATCAGATTTAGAATCCGTAATTGATGAGAACCCTGCTCATTTTCCTTCTGTTCCAACATCAAATTCTGTTGCTGAGGATTTTGGTTGGGGGCAAGACACAGAAATTATGGTGAAACCAAGTTCAACAAACATGCCAAATACACAGAATATCATGACGTCTTCAGTAACAAGAGAGTCAAAGAACGCACTGATAAGTTCTGGCGCACTTTTGTCTCTTGGCGGGATAGGTTGTACTGCGTACTGCTTTGCGCCTGGTGCAGAGATTTTTTTAGTTCCTTCTATTTTAGGCACAGCTTTAGGAGGTCTTGGCCCTTTAGCAATGCTAAAAGAGACAAGAGGATTGAGAAATTTCATGCATGGAGTGTATTCTTTTTCTGTTGGGGCAATAGGCGGCTTGTTAAGTAGCAGTGCTGTGCTATTTGCATTAAATCAGGCAGATCCAGGAAAAGATGCTCAAGAAATTAATGGTTTTTTAAGTGTTCTTTGTGGGATAGCAGGTGGTTTTATTCTCAATTGGTTAGCCAATACTGATAAATAAGTAAAGCAGGAGTTTTCATTAGTGCTTGATAATTCTAAATCACAGTAACATTTATATACTATATATAACAAAATCAACATATAATCAAAAAAGGTGATATTCGATGTCATTAGGTATGTCAACTCCTAAGAGAGTTTTTTTCATAGTTGTTCTTGTAGCGATTGTTGCTTCACTGGTTATCATGGGCGAGTTTTACAGGACAGGGGCTGCAATAGCATACAGGCCGCTGTCTCAGGCACAGGACCATCTTGGAATACAGCTATTCTTTGCAGATTACATAGGAAAACAAGTGCAGGGAGTGGATGGTGCAGTATGGAATGGAGCTGTACAGAGCGTGGTGCAGACAAATGAAGGAAGAACAGACGTATATCCATCACTTCAGTTCTGGGTTCCAGGGGAATTCAACGGCGGAAGACTTGTGTTCAAGCAGATAAAAATGCCAACATACACTGCAAATGCAGCATTAACTTGGCCATTAAACACTCCTTTGTTACAATACAAAATCGTATTCAGCTCTGGATTGCAGAGCAAGCTAGATAATAATAATGTCTTAGAAGATTTAAGAGACAGAAAACTAAGAATACTAGGAACAATATTCACATTCTTGTCAGGACAGAGCACATACAACCCTGGCACAAACAGGATATCACTAAGATTAATGGGTGGATATGGAACAATTGATTTTACAGATGTCTGTGACAATCAATTCACAACAGGCGGAGTGAGAGTAAATGGAAAATCAGTTGATGCACACCTAAGAATTCTCTGCTCGCAAATAAATAATATTGTACGAATAGAAAGCATAGAATACAGGCCATTGGCAACAGCAGCTGCAGCAATAACAAATGACTTTGATGTATTGCCAAAACACGGCATACAAGAATACATGCTGTATCCAGAAGCATTATTGTCTCCTGAATTCAACTTATTCCTGGCACAAGTCGGCTCAGGAGGAGGAGCAGCAACAAGCTCAGCACCATCTGGAGGAGGAGACATCGTGTTTGACGGAACACGAAAACAGTGGAGGGCGCAGTTTTCATTACTAAGAGGAGGAAGATACAAGATAGACCTCTTAAGCAACAGCCCATACAACTGGGGAGACGGTGACAGGACATTTGTTGTAACAGAAGGCAACTGGATAAATGTACAAGATTACTTTGCACTAAGCGCAGGAAACGGACTAAATGACCCAAGCTGGATTTACATGCTAAGCAAAATAGACACTCAAAACAAAAAAGTCTACTGGAGAGACATGGCAGGCGGCGGAAACAAAGAAGCAAGATATGATGCAGGAACAAAAAAAGGCAGCATGAACATAGGAGGATACAGCTTTGATTTTGATGTAGATGAAGCTAACAAAAGAATAAAAGTTGACCAAAACCTTGGAGGGGGCGGAACAGTAGAGTTAAGGACAAGCAACAGGCTGCTTCTTAAATTCGGGCCAGCACCAGGAGACGTGCAGCTAGAGGTTCCTGCAGAGCTGAGGCAAGAGCAATTCGTGCCATTAATAGACAACTTCAAGCTGCTAAAAGACGCAACAATACAAGTGACATCACCAAACATGCTTGATGACATTTCAGTAGAAGGAAGAGAACGCGGCTCTGACCAGTTTGGAAACATGTTTGTGCTGGATACAGCAAGAAAACCAGACAACCTGAACATATTCAGCAGCGGAGCACAAGCAGCACCACAAGTAGCAGTGTCAGCTGGAGGACAGACAGCAGGAATACTGCTTCTGACTGATGCTCAGAGTGACTTGAAAGCAATGCAGAATAGCTAAGCTTTTTAACTTCTTCTTATTTTTCTTTTATTATGAAAATAGCACAAGGCATAGAAATAATAGATTTAGGGCTTTATCTAACTAAACACAAGATTCTTGTATTATCTGACTTTCACATAGGATATGAGGAAGAGCTGAACAAAAAAGGCGTTTTAGTTCCTAGAGTGCAGTATAAGGATGTGATTGATCGATTGGAGTTGATTTTTTCTAAAGTAAAACCAGAACTTATTGTAATAAATGGCGACTTAAAGCATGAATTCGGAGCAATATCAAAACAAGAATGGAAAGAAACAATGCGATTAATTGATTATCTTGAAAGAAAAGGAAAATTAGTTTTGATTAAAGGCAATCATGATACAATATTAGGCCCGATTGCAGAGAAAAAAGAGATAAAAGTGGTTGATGAACTGCTTGTTGATGACATCCTGATAACACACGGCCATAAAATACCAGAGAGATTGGCTGATGTCATCATAATTGCACATGAACACCCTGCTATAAAAATAAAATCAGATGTTCGCACAGAGAAATACAAATGTTATCTGAAAGGAAAATACAAAGGAAAAACACTGATTGTGCAGCCATCATTTAATTTACTTTTAGAAGGCACTGATGTTAATTCTGAAGCCTTATTAAGCCCATTTTTGGACCAAGACTTGAGTAACTTTGAAGTGTTTGTAGTAGACAAGAAAGTGTATGATTTTGGAAAACTTAAGAATCTTGCTTAGCTGTTTCTTGAGCAACAGCTTCGTATAACATTTTTGGGGTGAAAAAATACATTTTTTCCCCATTTGCAGGATTAATACTCTCTACCAAGAAACCGTCTTTAAATTCTGCATTAAATACCGCTTCTGGATCTACTTCATCTTGCTTGAAAACATCCTGTAATTGTTTAGGCTTTTTTTTGATTCCTGCAGCAGATGTTGAGGATATGGCATAAGCGCGAAGCGCGCTTTTCTCAAAATGATCCCAACTATCATAATGTGTTGCAACAGAAACTCTGCCATCATTATTTGCATATCTTTGGCAAAAAATATAATCAATAATTTCAAAATCTCTTTCAATATTTCTTGCGCCCTTCAAGGAATTAGTTGAAATAAAACCGCCTGCGCTAATAAATGACAGGAATTCATCTCCTTCCAGAAAAAAACCAAGCCTGTTAAGCATCTCTCCCAAGACATCACGAAAGAATCTTGAATCTGACTTAAGCCTGGGATTTTCAACAGCTTCTTTTAATTCATCTAAACTTCTCATCTTAACTCGCCACAAACCATCTTGACCAAGCTTTCCTGTTCTCCCTGCAGTGTTTGCAAAAAGAAGAATCCTCCCCAACCATCAGCCTGCCGCAATTCTGGCAGTAATCATAACAATTTTCACACATGAAAACCAGGAAATTCAGAGAATATTTAAAGGTGGCGGTTACCAGTGCTGATACTGCGGCCTTTCTTTTTCTTTCCTATCTTTCCTGATGGGCTTGACACTCATATTGTCCATAATGCCGTGCCCGCAGTTAATTGCAGCACGCACTTCTGCCATGCCCTCCCCATCACCGCATCTATGAGCAACATAATCTTTTCTTGTGGTCATTGCAACTATGTTTCTTAAATTATGCCTTGCATCACCGCTGCTAAACATCGGCGTGACAGGTCTTTTTCTTCCTTTCAAATCCATCATAAAAGGAGCCTGGTATGTAACGTAAATAAGGCCTTCTTCTGCAAAAGAGTAGCCAGGACACCCGCATGTTGTAACAACTAAACCTTCTTTCAAGCCTTGTTCACGAAGCATCCTGATGAACAACTTCTTTAGCTCTTTTTTAGAATGCGTTTTTCCATTCCAAACCACATCAAAAACACCAATTCTTGGTTGCGGATTAAAAAGAACAAAGCCGTCCTCTTCGCTCAAGCTGTCTACAACAGATGTCAAGGAATTTCCTGCAGGAATATCTTCTTTAACAAGCTTTGACAAGACATATGCCCCATGCCTGTCAGCCAAAAAGCCTGCATGTCTTCCATTTTCAATTAAAGGAGTCCTGGGTGCAGCAACACCTTCCTGGTCATACTTGTAAAAACCCCAAGACCAATTTTTCAAGCTCGGATCTGAAAAAATAGACAATTCCTCTGGTCCAACTTGTGTTCCAAAACTCTCTATGCCAAGAGCAGTTGACTTGTCTTCAAGAATAGCATCAGACGCCAATAAATGAACAAGTGATTCATGAATTTCACTCGCAAAAATAGTAGGTTCTAACAGGACAGGGCCGGAGTATGGTTTTGCAATCTCGCATGTAGACCTGTCAACTAGCATTTTCCTGAAATTCTTTGCCTGCTTTTCCATTGCATCTAAATCAATCTCCCTGTGGTCTCCAAAATAAAAAGACCAGTACAGGGGCCAGCTCATGCCATTCTCGTGCTTTACTGTTGCTGAAAATCTTATGTGAATTCCATACCTGTAATCAAAAATAACAGAGCTTTCTGTATTAACATAGCGCCTAAATTCATCAATAACCTCTAGATTTACCTTGCTGTTGGTTATGCGTGCAGAATCATCAATTATTGCAGAGCATCTCTTGATTATGTCATGCAGGTGGTCTACATTATGATTGCCTCTTTTCCAAGCAGTATTATAGTCCTGCTCAGGAAGAACTGACTTTAGTTTTCTTAGGCTTCCTTTTTCCATTTTAGCCAGCCTTGTATAATAATCTTCTATGCCTTTTCCTTTTCCGTAAAGTGATTCTTCAATCAATTCTTCAGCAATATCCTCCAATCTTGTAGCTGTTTTCTGGGTGCAGTCCCTGGTTAAAAAGGCAATCCCTGTTCCGTCAGGATAGGTTCCTGGCCTGCACTCGCAATAAAGAGAAGAGGCAGGATTTGTGAGCTTGACGTGTTGAGTAGTTATTGTTCCTTTTCTGGCAATAGCCCAATCATTATAAGAATCAGTAGCAGTGAGTGCCAAGAATTCCATTCTAGGCCTTCTTGCCAAAGGATTGTGCGGATTCTGCTTAAGCATTCTCCTGTGCCATCTCCTGATGACTCTAGCCATTGCATCTAATTTTGCATCATATGTCCTGGGAATGCGTACTGTTCCTTTTTGTATCATAGCCTTCACAATCTTTTGTTTTTTGAGAATCAATATAAGGGCTCTAACCCAAAAACAATCCACCCACAATATGTAGTAGTTGAGAAAGATTTTTATAGTTTTATATGCTCTAAAATATATATTATTGTGGTAGATCGTAGATTTGAGAGTATTTCTCCCTTAGATACTTGATAAGAATACTTGGGTTCAAGCCTTCTCCTGTTGCTTTTTCAACAATCTCTTCAGCAGACAAAGACCTGCCATACTTATGAACGTGCTTTCTGAGCCACTTCAAAACCCGGTCATACTTGCCTCTTCTCAAGTCAGACATTATATCCGGCTTGTCCTTAAGCAGAGTATAGTATAACTGCGCTGCATAGATGTTTCCAAGAGTGTAAGTAGGAAAATAACCAAATATTCCCATAGACCAATGCACGTCCTGAAGACATCCTTCCCTGTTGCTCCTAGGAACAACACCAAGATACTCTTTCATCTTCTGCTTCCACGCCTTTGGAACCTGCCTGACTTTTAATTTTCCTTCAATTAACTCAAGTTCTAATTCAAATCTAATAATAACATGAAGATTATACGTGATTTCATCAGCAGCAGTCCTAATCAAGCTTGGCTTGACCCTGTTAATCTCAAAAACCCATTCATCCTCAGAAATACCTACCTTGCAGGTCTTTTGAAACACAGGAAACATATACTTCCAGAAAGCAGGATTTCTAGCAATCACGTTTTCCCAGAACCTTGACTGAGACTCATGCATTCCAAGGCTTGTGCCTCCCCAAAGAACAGTATGCCTGAATTTCTTTGGAATATTCAGGTTATAAAGCGCATGCCCTGCCTCGTGAACAGTAGAAAAAAAGCATTTCTGGATATTTGAGTTGTAATTAGTTGTAATCCTGACATCATCAGGATCAATAGATGTAGTGAACGGATGCTCTGTATTATCAAGTCTTGACCTGCCGTTATTAACACCCATTCGTTTCCTGATAAATTGGCAGAGCTGTTCCTTGCTGTCCAAAGAACACTCTGGAAGCACAGGATTTCTCTTGTATTTTGGGCTGGTCTTAATCTCATTCAATAGCTTGATTAATTCAACCTTGAGATAAGCAAAAGTCTTTTTAAGCCTGTCAGTAGTCATTCCCTCTTCAAAAGAGTCAAGCAAGCTGTTGTAAGGGTGGCCTGGAAGGTTCTTTAGCCTGCACTCTTTTCTTTTTAATGCAACAATTGCCTCTAGATGCGGCTTGAACATCCGGAAATTATTTTCAGCTTTTGCATCCTGCCAGGCAGCATAAGCAAGAGCAGTTGTCTTTGACTCTTCCTCAACAAAAGAAGCAGGCAGTTTTTTTGCCTTGTCTAAATCCTTTTTCAGCCTTTCAAGAACAGCCCTGTCTTTTTTCCTAAGCCTTGTCTTTATAGTATCATTAACCAGTTTTTGAAAAGCAGGAGCAATGAACTTATTATGCGCCATCCTTGAGATGACAGAAATCTGCTCTGCACGGTCAAGATAGCCTTTAGGAGGCATAAGTGTTTTCTGGTCCCAATTCAAGAGGCTGTTGATACCGTCCAGCATAGCAAGCTCTTTCTGGACCCTGTAAATCTCTTTAAGCTCTTTTCTCATGTTATCCTCTGGTCTTCAGTGTCTTCTAGGGACGAGAAAAATGAAGAAGTATTTAAAAACTTCGGTTAAAACCTGTAAACTTTTTCAACAAATGCATCATCTTTCTTTAGTTCAGCGTACATTCTGTCGCCTTTTTCACAGGTGCGCGTCAATGGCCCTGTAACGCCTGCAAATAAAATAGCATGCTCATCAATCTGCAAGACCTCTTCTGCAGAAAGAATCGGGCCCATTTCATCCAGTATTGGCTCTAATTCTGGGTGCTTTTTAATGAAAACAATTTGCGCTTGCTCTTCACTCATATTAATCCCCCTTGTATCAGAGAATAGCCAGAATTATTTAAAGTTTATTGTCAAAATAGAACTAGAGGCCTGCCAGCGCGAGCCAGCAGGCCCTTAGATTCGTGAGTGAAGACAATCAATTTGGGCAGTCGAGCCACAAATACCTGTCAATCTCAATGCCGTGATCATTCTCGCATTCGCGGCAAAGATAAGGATCATTCACAGCACTCTTGCTGATGATTACACCGCATGAAACGCATCTTCGTTTTTTCATGAGGCAATCACCTTTTCTTTGCTGCTTTGTCCATGACTTTGTTGAAGTAATCCTCTTTTCTTAATTCAAGCTTGATGAATTCTCTTAACTGTTCAATATCCTTGATAACAGTTCTTGGAGCCATCAGTCAAACTCCTCGTTTGCCATCTGGCAGCCGCGCTCAAATGCGTGCTCCCAAGGCTGCATTTCCTCGAGGATTTCCTCTTCTGCAGTCATTTCATCAATGTCATTCTCTTCGTTGATTCTGATTCTTTTCTTGGTAAAGGGATTTTCCTCAAAATGCTCTTCAGGTGCAAATTGTTTTATTCTCATTTTATATCCCCCCGTGTTCGGATTATATCCGATACAAATCAGTATGTCAAAGGGTTTTTATATAGTTTCTTCTTATATTTTATAAAGATTATATAAATTTAAATTTTTATAAATATTTTAGAAAACTTTAAATAGTTGTTAAGTCTTATGAATATTATATTGTGCTTTAAGGGGGTTTAAAATGAAACGAAAGGTTATACAAATTGCAAATTCTACTCAATTAGTCTCTCTTCCAAGGAAGTGGGCCCAGAAATACGGCATAAAGAAAGGAGACGAGCTTGATGTCAAGGAGAAAGGGTCTGCAGTTGTTGTTTCACTGCAGGAGATAAAAGACAAACCACTGCGTGCAGAGCTGAACATTGGCAACATGGGAAGGACATCCAAAAGAGTGATTGGGGCTCTTTATAGAGGAGGATATGACGAGATACACATAAAATTTGCAAAATCAGACGACATCCAGCACGTGCAGGACATATTAAGAGGGGGCTGCATAGGCTTTGAGATGGTTGAACAAGGCAGGAATTACTGTGTTGTCAGGAAAGTGTCAGATGCCCTTTATAATGAACTGGACTCCATGTTCAGACGGTGCTTCTTGTTTCTTATTTCTATTTCTAAAGAGAGTTTTGATGTTGCAGAAAAGCTTGATAAATCTGCGCTAGACAGCATAAAAGTCATGGACAAGAACATAACAAAATTCACAGATTTCTGCGGAAGAGTGCTGAGAAAACAAACACAGGAAAAACACATCATCATGTATCACATAATGGAAGAGCTTGAGAGGATGGGTGATGAATACAAAAAAATGTGCGGTTTCATAGTCAATAACAAGATAAAGATAAACAATGACACAAAGAAGCTTTACAAAGACACAACAAGGCTTCTTGAGATGCTGCAGGACTTGTTCTATAAGTTTGATCTTGGAAAGATGGCTAAATTCTATGAAGATGTTGCAGCTGTAGAAAAGGCAGTAAAGAAACAGATTTCAAAAACAGGCAAGCAGGAATGCCAGATAATGGATTACATCATGAACATATTGAACATTTTATTCCATCTTGATATTCCTGTACTAGAGCACGCATTTATCAACAAGGATATCTCTGATATACTTTCAATATAGGGCGCTTGCAATAAAACAATAGCTTTAAAAAGAATATACTACTTTTGAGTAATGATGGGGAGTTTAATACGCAAAATATTGAGTTATGTAGGCGTACCTACCGAGGAAGAGATAGCTCAAAGAATACAGGCTGCAGAAGAGACTGCCAGAAAATCTACTATTGAAGAATTTGATTCTAGATTAGAGCAAATAGCTAAAAAGCACACACAAGAAGTGGAGTCATTAAGAAAAGGCCTGCTTGAACAAGATGCACTTGCGCGGCAGGACGAACGCATAAAAGAGAGAATAGCAAAACTGCGCGCACTTGAGAAAAAAGCCTCTGCAGCAAGTGACGGCATAAGCGCAAGAGAAGTCAGATTGATTACAGAATATGCAAAGGGCCTTGACAGCGAACTAAGATTAACTGCCTGTGATTTATGCGACACTCTGCTTGTGCGAGCACAGGAGCATGGATGGAAATTAAGCATGTTCAAGCAGACTTTCATCAATAATTTCTATCATTTTGACGAGCATATTGGAGACAACAAAGGATATAAGATGCTAAACTGGATTGCCACAGACTTCCTGACTGCTGAAAAGAGAACACTGGAAGATGCAGGCACGCTGCTTAAATACTTCCGAGAACTAATAAATTCAAAAGGCGGCACAGAAGATGTTTCTGCAAAAATTGACAAATGCATTTCAGACCCAAAATACTACGACAGGATAAAGACCAATGCAAAGAAAAAGGTGCAGGAGACAGAGGAACAGCATAAAAGATATGTTCAGGAACTTGATGAATTATCAAGAAACCTTCTGGAAGAGCGGGGAGCAAAAGGCTCTTTTGAGACACTGATTGAAGAAAGCAGGAGAGGCCAAAGCAGAATAGTTCTTGGAAGCGGGGGCATTGCATCCAGAATCACAAGAATGCGTGCGATGCGCGAATATGAAAAAAGGCACAACATAAATCTTTACGACTATAAAAATCAGGAAGCTTTATAAATTAAGAGAGCATAACTATTTCTAGCATTCTGAGAGAATGGGGGAAGAAGATTCAACAGAAAAGCGCAGGAAAGCGTACAGCACAGGACGCCTAGATCTAATTAGCCTATGGCAGAGTGGAGGCACTGGCAAATACATTTTGTTGATGGTTGATGAGCCTGTAAAAACACCCCTTCAGCTCGCTTTTCAGGAAAATGTCTTTAAGATGGACGCTGTTGACATAGACGATTTTGACGGCGTAAGAGCAATAGAAGACAGGGACAAAACAAGATATGACGCAATGATATGCCTTACTTCCCCTGAAAAAATGCACAGGGCATATTCCTCTCTTGAAAAAATCGCAAGCAATAACACAAAACCTTTGATGACAGTCATATTTTCACAGCAGCCAGGCAGACTGCACATACAATACATCAACAACGGCAGACCGCAAAACGGCAAGCCAAGAATAACAGAAGTTCATGAACAGGTGGAACAGATAGTCAGAGAGGTGCTTTGTTCACAAGGGTATCTTAAACTCGACAGCACATCTAAAATGCCCTTGACACACGCAGAATTAACAAACAGGCTTAAACAAGACCCAAAAAATCCAAGACTAAGATTCCAGGCAGGATTGTTCTATGCAAGAGAAGGGCTGATGGACCTTGCAGCAAGGAATTATTTCGCGGCAATTGAGTTTGACCCAAATAACCAGGTTCTAACATCTGTGGAAGAAGATCCCAGAGCAGCACTTGCTGAACTGATACAGCTGCATCCTGATAAAATACCTGCGCAATATCGTGATAAAATAGATGATTTAACCAGCACAATTGAGAAAAAAAGCGACCAGGATAAATTAGGCGACATACAGAAAAGGGTTATTGCAAGGAAGCAACTGGCAGCAGGCGACCCTGACAGGGCAATACAATTAATAGGACAGGGCGGCTCAATTGACAACATTCTTCTTTTACTAGAGGCATACACAGAGAAATTCATGGCAACAGGAGACCAGGAAAGCAGAGAAACAGCATTTAAGCTGGTAGAGGAAGCAGAAAGCTCCAGTTTTTATGCAAGCGGGTCAACAGTGCAGGTAGGCATGAGGCTTCCAAGAATAACAGGATTTAACACTCTCTGGATAGGCGAGCCGATAAAACGCGGAAGAGGAAGAATAGTCATAAAGAGATATGAAAGAGAACACATTGAGAGAGCAAAGAATGAAACAGACAATGTCAATGTCCTCAGCCGGCAGGAAGCAGTGATGCTAAACGGAAAAAAACTAAACTTTGCAGACTATGCAATGCTGCTTGAGAAAGAAGGGGCAGAAATGGTCTACATAATAATGCCGCTGATAAAAGACCCTGAAACAGGCAGGCCAGCAAAAGGAATGGACATACTTGCAATACCAGACCTTCAAAGAAGCGAACAACTTGCACTTGCAGAACTCTTGACAGACGCAGAGAGCGCAATACAGGACTCTGCATTAAAGCACAGGGATCTTGAAAGCTTTAGGGATGCAAAATACACAATCGAACTTCCGTCCAGCGATCAAACCAAAGCAGGATTTTACACAAGGCTTTTTGTGGAGGAAGTGCTGCCATTTTATGAGTCTGCAGGATTAAACTTAAAAGATAATGATAAAAAAATACTTGCAGAATTATGGCAGCAGGAAATTGACCAAAGACTCAGCAACACGCTAGAGATTTTTTACAGGCCTTTTTTTGACAACAGAATAGAAAACACGCTAGTGACATTTCCAAAGGGCGCGAACCAGGATCCGACACTCAGGGCGCTGCTTGAGCACGGCATTCTACACAGGATAGATTTAGAGAAAGGGGCAAGAAGGCATTTTCTTACAGATGAATTCATGGCCTGGGGTCATGAATGGCTGCGTAAATTGTCACATACAAAAGATTATGCCAGCACCATGCGCTACTTGACCACAAGAAAAGTTGCAGAGATACTTTTAACAGAACTTCCTGCCATAAGGATAGATCCAGGCGAAATCAAGGATGCCCTCTGGCTTCCTGGCGAGATGCTGGATGCAAGCTCAATAGAAATAGGAGATGCAAGGTCAAAACTAGAAAAGATTACAAGAAAATACCTTGATATGCACTTTAGCTGGGATATAGATGCCATCTTTGACCAGGTGCCTATCGCAGATGCTGAACGGCATATTGTAGTGGCAGCTTACCAAAGGAAAAGACTTCGCGAATATAAAGAGCACTTGATGAAAGACAAGTATGACCCTGTAAGAACAATAGACAGCATAGCAAAAGTACAGGCAGAGCTGCCAAGGCTGTCAGCTGAAAATATTGACTTATTCAAGGAATTATGCACCTTGAACACTTTTGTTTCAACACAAGAATCACACGCAGACTATCACCAGGCAGCTGCAAGATCAGCACTTTTACAGGCAGGCGACAATGGCGAAATAAAAAACCTGATAAGAAGATTATCAAAAGCAAAAATCATAACAACACCTAAAAAGAAAAAATGAATGAAAAAGAAACAATAGACCTTCACGTGCATACAAACAGGTCAGATGGAGACATGAGTCCGACAGAGATAGTTAATATGTCAAAACAGAGAAAATTATCTGCTGTGGCAATAACAGACCATGATACCACAGAAGGACTGGATGAAGCAATCAGAGCAGGAGCGAGACAAGGGATAGATGTAATACCCGGCATAGAGCTCACGATGAGCTGCATGAGCGGCACCCTTCATGTTGTAGGATTATACATAAATCACAATTATTCAGAGCTTGTGCAGGAACTGGCCAGAATAAAAGAAGACAGGAAAGGACGAGCAATTGAAATTCTAAGGCAATTGAATCTTGTTCTTGCAAATGAGCAAAAAGAAATAACTGAAGAGGAAAGCATAGGCCAGGCATTTGGCAGTGTTGGAAGAATGCACATAGCAAAAGCAATGGTAAAAAAAGGATATGTAGACAATATTGAGCAGGCATTTGATATGTACCTAAAGAAGCTCGATCTTCCTAAAAGAAAAATAGGATACATGGAAGGGTTTGCACTGCTAAATCTTGCAGGAGCAATACCTGTTCTGGCACACGCACTAAGAAGAAACGACAATTCACTTCTCACCATAACAAGCAAGCCGCAGGAACAGAAAAAAGTTCTTTTTGAATTGCGAGAGCATGGTTTGATCGGGGTTGAGTGCGCGAGAGAGAGGCAAGAATTCAGGGACATGGTGCAGAGCCTGGACCTTATTGTGACAGATGCTTCTGATTATCATGGGCCAAGCCAGCCAGAATACGCAGAGCTTGGGTCGCTTATGGTTCCCCGAACAGTACTTGACAATTTACAGGCTGCAAAAGAGAATTATCAGCGAAAAAAATACAGCAAATAAACACAACATTTAAAAAGCATTCTTGAATCTTTAAATGTTATGCCGACTGAAAAAGAACTAATAAAAGAACGATTGAAGAAGCTTGAAGAGATACGCAAGCTAGGCATAAATCCATACCCATATAACTATGAACAAAAGGATTTTGCAGCTGACATTAATTCTAAATATGCTAAATTAAAGAAAGAAGAGCATACCAAGGACAAAGTTCAGGTTGCCGGCAGATTAATGGCTTTAAGAAGAATGGGAAAAGCAACCTTTGCGCATGTTGCTGACAAAACAGGAAAAGTGCAGGTCTATTTCCAGGTAGACAACATGGGAAAAGACGAATACAAATTCCTGAAACTTCTTGACATAGGAGACTGGATAGGTGTAGAAGGCACAATTTTCAAGACAAAAACAGGAGAAGTCACAATAGAAGCAAAAAAAGCTGAATTATTGACAAAAACAATAAGGCCGCTGCCAGAAAAATGGCACGGACTCCAGGACAAAGAGATTCGCTATAGAAAACGTTATTTAGACTTGATAATGAACCCTGAAGTAAGGGACGTTTTTGTAAAAAGAACACTAATAATTGACACTATCAGAAATGCGCTTAATAAAAAAGGGTTTTTAGAGGTTGATACCCCTATTTTACAGCCAATATACGGCGGAGCAGCTGCACGACCATTCAAGTCACACCTAAACGAACTAGACATGCCTGTTTACTTGAGAATAAGCAATGAGCTTTATCTTAAGAGATTATTAGTCGGCGGATTTGGAAAAGTCTATGAATTCAGCAAAGACTTCAGAAACGAAGGAATAGACAGGACACACAATCCTGAATTTTTACAGATTGAAATCTATCAAGCATATGCAGACTTTAATGACATGAAAGAACTAGTGCAGGACCTTTATGTTGCAGCTGCAAAAGCAATACACGGAAAAACAAAATTCAAGTTCGGAGAGCAGGAGATAGATGTCAAGAAACCATGGCAGGAATACACAATGGTTGAGGCACTGAAAAAGTTTGGAGAAGTTGATGTTGCTGACATGAGTGATGAAGATATATTAGACCTTGCAGATTCATATAATGTTGAGATGCCGCAGAGAACAAGAGGGTGGGCAATACAAGGCTTGTTTGAGGAATTAGTTGAGGAAAAACTAATACAGCCGACCTTGATAACCCACCATCCAGTTGAGACAACACCGCTATGCAAGCATGACAGAAAAAGTCCAGAATCACACTTTATCGAGAGATTTGAGCCTTTTATTGCAGGAATGGAGATAGCAAATGCATACTCTGAATTAAATGATCCTGTTCTTCAACGTAAGTATCTGGAGGAACAGGCAAAAGAATTAAGGGCGGGCAGCGAGGAATCCCACCCAATGGATGAAGACTTTATACAAGCAATGGAATACGGCATGCCTCCAACAGGAGGAATAGGAATAGGAATAGACAGGATGTGCATGATAATCCTGAATCTTCAAAGCATAAGGGATGTAATATTCTTCCCTTTCATGAAACCAGAACATGAAGAAAAGAAAAAATAGAGTTGGTTTTTTAGAAAAAGTTATTGTATATGGGCCTAAAGGTCAGAAAACAGTAATTGCAAGAGTGGATACAGGTGCTGCTCGAAACAGCATTGATGACAAGCTTGCAAAAAAACTAGGAATAAAAAAAGTCATCAAGCACAAAGTTGTAAAATCAGCGCATGGAGTTAAGAAAAGGCCAATAGTTAAGGCAAAATTAAAGATTGCCGGCAAAACACTTGACAACATGACATTCACACTAGCAGACAGAAAACACATGAAATATGATGTTTTAGTAGGAAGAAACACACTAAAAGAAGGATTTGTTGTTGATCCAGACAAATAGTTTGTGGTTAGTAATAGTTGGTAAGTAGTTGCCGAATAACCAGTTACAGAATAACTAAAAACCAATAACTACAAACTAATAACTAAAAATTAAAAAATGAAAGCCGCATTAATATCAATGGGAAGCATCAGTTCCAAATGGACAGTTGATGCCATGAAAAAATACTTCAAGTCAGCAGACCATATAGACATCAAAGCACTTGAGGTAAGCATCGGCAGAGGAGGAGACATACTCTATGAAGGAAAACCCCTAAAAGAATATGACTGCATCTATGCAAAAGGATCATACAGATATGCTAATCTTCTAAGATCTGTAACAACGATATTATCAAAGCAATGTTATATGCCAATAAAAGGAAGCGCATTCTCAACAGGACACGACAAATTACTAACACACATCAAACTAATGGACGCAGGAATACCAATGCCCAAAACATACTTAGCTTCAACAGCAGAAGCAGCAAAAAAAGTTCTTAAGGAAATACATTACCCTGTTGTCTTGAAATTACCTGCAGGAACACACGGCAAAGGAGTCATGCTCGCAGACTCAGAAGAAAGCGCATCAACAATGATTGATACTTTATTATTGCTTAAACAACCGTTTTTGCTTCAAGAATATATTGAAACTGGGGGAGTGGACATAAGAGCGTTTGTTGTAGGAGACAAGGTTGTTGCAGCAATGAAGCGGAAAGCTGTTACAGGAGAAAAAAGAGCAAACATACACGCAGGAGCAAAAGGAGAAGCTGTCACACTAGACCAAAAGACAAAGAAAGTGGCGATACAGACAGCACAAGCAGCTGGATGCGCGATATGCGCAGTAGATATACTTGAAAGTGCAAGAGGCCCGATGGTAATTGAGTTTAATTTATCACCAGGACTGCAAGGAATCACAAAAGCAACAAAAGTAGATGTAGCAGACAAGAT
>Ga0180432_10000190_pt1 | contig 98546 bp, 109 predicted proteins | sample SS_ome_10_FD_132414 | JGI IMG/M metagenome (GOLD analysis project Ga0180432, IMG submission 132414) | Hypersaline lake sediment archaeal communities from the Salton Sea, California, USA - SS_1_MS_2 metaG | ecosystem: Environmental > Aquatic > Non-marine Saline and Alkaline > Hypersaline >... | reverse complement strand
TGCTAATATACCCTAACTTATATAAATACTCTTTTACCTCTACATCCTTTAATCCACAACCCACCAAACCACTACACCCCAACAGTCTTGACACTACATCCAACACATACCTACTACATATACTCTCTATGCACGGATCTACCTCTACATTCAATTTCTCTGTTCCGATCGCTTTCGATATCGCGCTAATCTTCATAATTTCCTGACAGCCTATCCTCTTACAAAAATTTTATTTCAATTTTTTTTTCTTGTTCTTCCAAAATAAAAATTCGCCTGAATCTGGGTGCCAAAATAATGCTATTACTGGTGTTGTAAATATTGTTACCAGTTGTAAGAAATTTGCCAATTGAAAAATATAATCTTTCATTAAAATTGGTATAGTTATACCATCACTATTTACCTGTCCAGAATAACCTACTGTTGTCTGTGTTAACGCCGCAAAATATAAATGATAAAAAAATGGTTTTGATCTATTTATTTCTTCATCTACAACTTTTTTTGTTTTTTCGGTTTTGGACTCTAAAACCCATTTTGGTATAAAATATTTTTTTGCGATTTCAGGATGCATAGCGATCCAAATATCTATTATATAATAAATTATTGCAAATAAAATTATCCAAGAACAATGTATTAAAACAAATTTTATAACTTTCTCATTAAAAAAATCATTATATGAAGCTATCTTCTTTTTACTAAATAAAAAATGAATCAACTGTTGATATATATGATTCATATATATATATATATATATATATATATATATATAGAAATCATTTTAATATTTTTCTATTTTTTTGTATCTTCATCTAAAAGCATTATTGCCATAGCCGCGTAATTATGTAGATCAATTAAAGTATCTCTTAATCCTTCATCATTTACCACTTGAATTCCTTTTGAATTAATATTTTGAAATCTACGAATTTTATCGCCCATTCTTACTAAAACTCCTACAACACCATAATCAGCAAAAGCATCGCCATAATCTTGGTTTTTCCTACGAAATAATTCTTTTCCTTCTTTTTGAATAACTTCTAATTGACTAACTCTATCATTTTCTCTTGACATTATTAATTTCTTTCTTAATTTATTTTTAGGTTCAATTTTAAAATATAATTATATTTTAAAAATGAACTGGTCGATTTTTGGAATATTATCTGCATTATCATTTGGTATTCAAGGAACTATTGCCTATGAATTATTAGATGTACAAGGATTTGGTTCTGCAGCTGTTAATACAATTATTCATTGTATTTTTGCAATTTTTGGTTTAGCATTTATTTATTTAACTAAAAATTATGATATTATTATTAGTATAACTAATATTTTAAATAATTACAAAGGCCTAATTTTTCTTGCTGGAATATCTGCATTACTAGGAAATGTCCTTTTATATTGGGCATACCAATTAGGAACTGATATTAATCCCGGAATTATTACAACTATTAGCAATGGTGCAGTAATTATATCAACATTACTAGCTTATTTTATATTTAAAAAATCTGTATCTATCAAACAAATTATTGGTATTGGAGTAATGTTAATTGCTTTTACAATGGGAGCTTTAGGAAATAAATTATTTGGTATTAAAGAAGGACTAGAAAGTAGATCTAAAAGAACTCAAATTAAAAACAATAATACTAATAGCGACAATGATAATAATAATGATGAAACTGCTAATAAAAAAACGGAAACTCAAGAAAATAGTAAAGAAAACTCACAACAAAAATCCACTACAAGTAAAGATGTAGAAAATAAATCTGATAGTAAATCTACTACTAAAAAGAAAGAATCCACGTCACCATTTTGGATTATAGTTTCTATATTATCTGCCTTTGCTTACGCTGGTTTAAGCTTCTTTCAATATATTGTAACTCAAAAAGCTCCAAAAATGAATATGATAGCCTTAGCCATAATGGTAGCTGTTGTTGAAGCTATAATTGGAATAATTATTTATTTAATTACATTTATTCCATCTTTATCTGATATAATTGAAAAAGGTCCATTTGCTAATTATCGGAGAGATTTTAATAAATTATTAAATATTAAGTATTATTTATTCACATTTTTTCCCGCATTATTTGATGGTGCTGGCTTAACAACATTACTTCAATCTTATAAACTTGCCCCAAATCCTGGATTTTCCGATACTATTAGTGATGCGTATAGTGTGGTACAAAGTATATTAACTTGGATTATTTATGGAAAGAGTATGGACTTTACACAAATTGTTTCTATAATTGTATCAATAGTTGGTATTGCCTTAATTAGCACTTAACTATAAAATTATATTACAATTTGCCGTTATTACATCATAATTATTTGGAGTATATATAAATTCTTTACTTTTATTAGAAAATTTAAATTTACAAAATTTAAATAAAATTTCAAGAGCATGATTTCCTTTTATTTTTGAACTTGATTGAGAATATAGTAACCAATCATGCCACATTCCTGTATATAGATAACAATAAATATTATTATTTACCTCTTGTGCATTCCCTACCATTTTTAATACCCCATCTCTAATTACTTCATCATCTCCTATAAATATTAAAAATGGAGGAAGTTTATCTAGCATTTCAGGAGTAGCTAAAACTGGATTTGCCAAAGGATTTTTAAACAATTGTTCTTTACCTAGGTATTTTAAAGCTTCAATTTTTGAATCTCTCATATTTTCTAGTGGAGGTTCTTTAAATATTGGATCACCTGACTTATTTTTTTCACACCATGCTCTTGAAAAATAAGATGGACTATATTTTCCATCTATATCTATCCAAGGACTTAATAAAAATCCAGAATAGAATAATTTTGGTTCTACCATAGCAACTTGTATTGCAATAGTTCCTCCTGCCGAATCTCCACCAATTATAATATTATCATAAAGATTTGATAATTTTTTAGCAATAAATAAAATTTCATTTATTTGAATAGGAAACTGTCTATTTGTTGAAAGAGAGTAATCTGGTATATACGTGTCATATTCAGTATAGTTTGCTAAATAATAACCCATTGCTTCATAGTCTTTATCTCTAGGTTGATTTTTATCAAACCCTCCACCATGAACAAATAATATACAAGTTTTAGCTTTTTTTCCTTTTTTTTTATATACTAAAACATAACCTCTCTCATCTTTCCATTTTTCTAACCAATCACCTGGGTGAATAGTAGATCTTATTATATTATTTTTAAAAGGTAACTCTTTTAATGAATCTTTATTTAATAAGAATCTCATATATATTTTTAAAATAATAAAAATATATTTAAAATATAAATTATAATTAATATAACTAAAATGACGGTTTTTAACTGTAATTTACCAGATTTATTAAACAAAGATCGTTCAAAAAAAACTATAAATCTAGATTCTTGTTCGAGAGATCGAGATGATATAATTACCTATATAGAAGAATTTGGTAGTTATAATTTATTTACTTTAAAAAGAGTTTATCCTCTTGATAACAAATTTATTAAAACACAGTTAAGATTTAAGAATCAATCAACTCAATTTAATTATATGGATGAATATGTGAGAGATTTATGCTGTATAATTGCTCATGATTTAAGAGATTATCTAAATAAAAGTATATTTTTTGATTTAAAATCTGGTTATTTTTATTTTTATATATAAAAAAAAATGAATTTTATTTTTATATATGAAAAAAATTGAATTTTATTTTTTTTTAATATTATAATACTTTTTGATATGCCATTTACCTGTTTTTCGTGCCTAAAACGAATTGACACCATGACATATAGGGCATTTGATCAAAATTTTTGTTCAAATTTGTGTTTGAAAACAACCCTGGAAGTCAATCAATATTTAGATGCATCTTTTCAAGATCCATATAAGTGGATTAAGTCAATTGATGAAATTGAAACAGTTAAAAAACAAATAAGAGAAGAACAGATAAAGAAAGAATGTACAAAAGTATTAAATAATTTAATAGATGATGTATCCAAAAATGAGACTGCAAATACTTATAATATACAAGATGAAAAGGTAGAAAAAAATAATGAACAAAAAGAAAATATTAACTATTTTTACCTTGTTCCTATTACACTACCTACATCTCCTCCTAGGTCTCCACCTAAATCAAGTAATAATTCACAGCAACAATTTAATGAAAAAAAAAATAGAGAAATTTGTAATTTTAATGGACTATTCGATAATATAACATTTCCAAAATTGGGAATAGTTATTTATGCAAATTCTATTTATCAAAATCTTATTTCTTCACAGTGATTATTATACAAATTCAATATTTATTTCATTATTACTGTTAATCGTGTATTTACCAATAATTTCTGGACTTAATTTATTACTTAGAACATCCTCTGTTTTATAAATATTATTTTTTTCATCAATATAATACCAAATTCCTTTAATTTCTTTAATGGTTACTTCTATTTTTGAAGTTACTGGATTTTGTGTTTCTACAAAAGAATCTACAGTTCCATGAGGAGTCCCTTTATTATGAGTGCCACAAAAATTAAAACCATCTTGTTTACGTCTTGTACATTGTTCACCATTTGCCCTACACGCACAACATCGATCACTAGATGGTACTAAATTCTTAACACGTTTTCTTTTAGCAAAATCTTCTTTTGTTAAATTAATTGAATTAAAATCATATATAAATTTCAAAAATTCACTTGTATTTTGTTTACCTTCCATAGTAATTTTATTTTCTTCAATCCATTTTTTTATTTCATCTTTAAATAATGATACATGTTCTTCGCATTTTTTAACGATCCTTTTCTCCATTATGTATTTAATTTAAAATAATATTTTTACATTCAATTTTTAAATATTTTTATAAAAATATTTAAAGATTTTTAATAATATTTATATGATAAAATTTTTGGAATTAAAGTAATTGGAGATCCTGTAGCTTTAGCAACATCAACAAATCCTAGAATTGGAGTGTAACCATCATTCGGTGCTTGGTATTTAGCACCAGGGGGCGGTCACTTCAAGCACACTTGTTGTCTCCGCCCCAAACTTACTTTAAATATTTCTGTACCCCTTGCCTAAAGAAATACGATCAGAAGAAAAAAAATTGAGTGTCTGATGATGAGAAGCATCGTCGGTGGGTGGGTAAAATCCGTTACTGATGGCATTATCTCTAGTCAGAACTATTAAATTGCTGGGTATTACTATTGCTGACATTTATACTTAATTATAATAATATAAATTTTACACCTTTGAACATTTAAAACGCCGATATTATAAAAAAAATGAAATATAATATTATAAAAAATATAATTCAATAACTAGCAAAATGACCGAAGTAATCCGTATTCCAAATATTGAAAACTATATTCAGGAAATTATTAATGGAGAACTTATACTTACACCAAAAAAACAATATATAACAGAAAATGAACTTAATATGACACAGATTACACACTCAACGATTGTAGAATGTAGAATCAAAAAAGAAGAAGCAACTATATCAACAAAGATGAATTATCGGTCTGTTTTACTTGATGTATGGAAATCTACACCAACCCAAAAAATATTACAAACTACTACATTTAATTTCAAATTAACAAAGGAGACTGGTGAAAAAGGTTATAAATGGTGTGATGATATTCATATGTCATTTCAAAGCAAAGATGCGAGAGGAACACTCAAAGAAATAATTAATATGGTTAAAGTAAATAAATTTACCATTGAGTTGTCAATTAAATTAGAAACAGGTAGAATCGTTCATTTTAAAATAGAATAATCAGCATTTAAAATGTTCAAAGGTGTAATAAAAAAAATTATTTAAAGAAATAAGTTATTAAACTAGATCAAAATATTTAAAAACCAAAAATAATATAAATTCTCTCAATCTCTGTTTTTCGTTTTCAAAGTTTATTATATTAATACAATGATGACAATTAAAATTTTTATTAAAACTTTTATAATATTTATCTAAATCACAATTACAAGAAAATACACCTTTCGATTTTACTATAACATTATTAATATATATGATATCAGGAAAATAAATTGTATCATACATTATTGGATAAGGATGCAGAGAATCTATATTTTCGAATGCATCACTAAAATAGGTTTGTCTTAAATTAGGTTTATTTAAGTTATCATTAATTATACCACATAACTTAACTTGTTCATATGTAGTAGGAAATAAATACTTATTTGGCCAAGGTGGTTTATTTATATCTTGTTGTCTACTATATTCTCTCGCAATTAAAATCCATTTTATATGACTACAAGCAATATCATAATCAGTTTCACACTCTTGAAACCAGATTTTACTCTGTAAATTTTTACAACAAATACCACACGAATACATATTTTTTCTTGATGTACTATTAATCATATGAGGAAGATTATTATTAATATAAATTGGTTTGGTATCTTTCTTTTTAAATTCCAAAGAACTACATAACCAAGAGTTTTCTTTATCTTCTTTAATATTATTGATAATCTTTTCAACAAATAATAATTCCATATTAATATTATATTTTAATTATTTAAATATAATTCAATTATTTATTTAATGTTATATTTAAATTTAATGGGAGGATTAGGAAACCAACTATTTCAAATATTTGCATTAATTAATTTATCATTTGAGCTTAAAATACCTTTTAAGTTACCAGTTTACAAAAATGATATAGTATCACCCTTAGATAAACAAAGTAAAAGACCAACATATTGGAATAATATTTTTAAAATATTACAAAGATTTGTTATTCAATTTGAAGAACCATATGTTGTTATTAAAGAGAATCATGATTCAACATTTTATGATTTGTCTGAACTTCCATTACAAAATAATAAAAATTACAAATTAAATGGATATTTTCAAAGTGAAAAATATTTTGTTAAAAATTATGAAAATATTAAAAGATTAATTGGTATTGATAAACTTAGAGAATTTACAAAAGAAAACTATAAAGATTTATTAGAAGATCAACCAATTAGTTTACATTTTAGAATAGGTGATTATATTAAGAATCCAGAATGTCACCCTATTTTGCCTAGTGAATATTATATAAAAGCCATCAATAAAATAAAAGAGATTGATAATATTAATAAAATTATATATTTTTTTGAAAAGAAAGATATAGAAATAATAAATAAAAATATAAATAATTTAAAAAATATATTTACTAATATTGAATTTATACCTTGCCCCGATAACTTAGAGGATTGGCAGGAATTATTATTAATGAGTTGTTGCAAAAACCATATAATAGCTAATAGTACATTTAGTTGGTGGGGAGCATATTTTAATGATGATAGTAATAAAATTGTATGTTATCCCTCACTTTGGTTTGGAGACGCAATTAAAAAAAAGACCAATGATTTATTTCCAAAATCTTGGATTGTTATTTAAGTTAAATTTCTAAATCTCTCATGAACTATTTCTTCTGTATCTTTAAAATAACGAGATTGTTGTTTATAAATACTTCCGTCATGAACTACATGAGAATATTTCAAATTTTCTACAACATGAATATTTAAATCAGTTTGTTCGAATAATAAAGTAATAAAATATATAACATCACAAGTTGATATATAAGGAATAAGTTTACTATCTTTATTAATATCAATTGTATTAATTAAATTTTTATTTATAATAAAGTTACCAGTATTCATTAATATTTCTAATTTAAATTTTTTATCTTTATATAAATTTAAATTTTGTTTTGAGAGAATTTTTCTTTTTAATTCATCAAAATTGAATATAGGACTACTTTCAGATGGAGAAATTATACAATTACAACTATTATCTATTTTGGTTTTTGTTAAATAATCTTTGGCATTTATAAAATATTCTTCATTAGCATAATTATCTGAGTCTATTAATGCTATCCAATCATTTTTAGCTAACTTACAGCACTGTATTTTATTTAAAAAGGGACCTAATCTTTGTTTATTTATATATAATCTTAATTTATTCTCTGCATTCAAATCTACTAAGTCATAATTTGACAACATTTGAGCTAAATCTTTAATGTCATTTCCATTTTCATCACAAATAATAATTTCATTTATTAAAGGATTACTAAGATAATTTAGAATATTATATTGAAGAAAGTCCTCAAATCTATCCATAGTAGGAATACATAAAGTAAAATACATTATAATTAATATAAGTAATTATTTATATTAATTAATATTTTAATTAATTATGTATTTTGTTTTTAACTGTAATGGAGGAATGGGTAATGCATTATTTAGATATTTAGCGTGTTGTGTACTTTGTATTAAATTTAATGGACAATATCTTACAACATTCACTCCAATTCCAACTAATCTTATTGAAGAAATAGATGAAGACAAATTTTATCAAATATTTCAAAATAATTTACAGCTTACACCAGGTAAATACTATATGTTAACAAAATGTTATGTTCATGATATGATTTTTCATAATTATAAAGAAGAAATTAAAAGCTTTATTTTAAAAAATAATCATTTTATATTTATTCCAAATGTTGATACAGATTTAATAAGACCTAAGAGAGAAATAATAAGTATTAAAAAATTGTTTACTTTTCCAAATGATATTCCTGAATATGATTTAGTTATTCATGTAAAATTAGGGAATGCAACTAAAAATGGTTATTCAATTCCTATAAATAAAAAAATTAAGGCTTTGAATAAATTATCAAAAGATATTACATCAATTAATTCAGTAGCAATAGTTACTGATTCTTTAAATACTGAATACGAAAAAGCTTATGTTGAAAAAATTAAAGAATTATTAGGTAAATTATATAATATTGAATGTGAAGTTCAATCAAATGATAAATTTACTGATTTTTATATAATGGCTAATGCAGAAATTTTATTTTGTTCAATAAGTAGACTATCTTGGTGTGCTGCTTTTTTTTCAGGTAGAATTAATACATGTTATATGCCCAAAAGTGAATATAGAGATATAAATTGTACATTTTGTTATCCAATTAGCAATACCTATTTTTATGATAATTAGAATATTTTTCTAATAAATTTCTAACTAATAAATTATTACCATTTGAATTAAATGCACTATTTCTATGAATTCTATGTAATACATTTACACTATTTAAATTATAAAATTTTTTATTATTGAAATATAATTTTAACCATAAATCATAATCCTCTACTCCATCCCATTTATTATCCCAAAAACATAATTCTTTTTTAATTAGAACACTACTATTAATAATAGGATTTACTCTTAAAAAATTTTCATTACTGATATCACCAATTGGAATTTTAGGAATTATATTTAAATCTCCAAAATATTTACACAAAGTGCCTATAACATCATAATTTTCTATTAATTTAATTTGTTCTTCTAATTTTTTAGGTAACCATTTATCGTCAACATCTAATAATGCTATCCAATCGTAAGTTGTGTATTTAATCATTTCATTTAATGCATCTGATTTTCCTTTTATGTTAAATAGATCTAAAATCTTAATTTTATCGGATTTATATTTATTAGCTTCAATAAAAGTTGTAGAATTTTTTGTATGACCATTGATTCCTATTATTAATTCCCAATTTTTATGAGTCTGATATAAAACTGTAGGTAAAGATTCATTTAGAAACTCTATACCATTATAAATAGGCATTAAAATACTAATATGAATATTATTCATAATAATTTTCATTTTATAATATGTTTAAATCAATTAATTTTTAACATAATTAATATTAATTATGTCTATATTTGACTATAAAAAGTCTAACCAATCTGAAAATGGAGAAGATGGAATAATTAACTATATTTTTGATAAATTAAATATAAAATTGGGTTCATATTTAGATATAGGAAGTAAGGGTGGAATTTACAATTCCAATACATTTATGTTATTTAAAAAAAATTGGAAAGGTTATTATATTGAATCAGATTTATATATTTTTAAAGATCTTGTTTCAAATTTTAAAAAATTTGAAAATAAAATAACAATAATAAAAGAAGATTTTGACTTATCAGATAAAAATCTTCTTGATAATATTTTAGATAAATGTAATATAACTAAAAATTTTGATTTAATAAGTATAAGATATAATAATTTAGAATATAAATTATTTCAATCATTAAATAAATATAGATCAAAAGTATTTTGTATTTATATTGATCCACTAATTGATCCTTTTTTAGAAAAGATAAATGAAAATGATAATAAAAGTTATTTAAATAATTTTTATTTTTTAAGAGAAATAGCTGATCAAAAAAATTATTTTATTATTTGTTATACAGGTTATTTGATATTGATTGATAATTTGTATAAACCATTATTTAAAGAATATATTAAAAATAGTCAAGAAATATATCTTGAGTTTTTAAATAATTTAACTTTTGAAAAACTTGAAACAATCTATCAAGAAATTATGGAAGACAAAAATAAAAGTAATTATAAAAATAATAAATTAATTGATTTTTATAATAAAAAAATAAATAATAATGAAATTAGTGATAAAAGAAATATTGATGATGAAATTAGTGATAAAAGAAATATTGATGATGAAATATTAGTAATAGAAAAAGCATTATTAGAAATTTTAACAAGTCTTAAAAATATTAAAGATTTACAAAAGGAATCTTTGAAATAAAAACCAATTATCATATTGTAAATTTTCGCTAACTAGGTTAAATCTTGAAATATTGGAAAATATATTATCAGCAACAATTATTTGATCATCTTTAACTAATCTATTATTTTGAATATATAAATTTAATTTTTTATCATGAAGACTATGATACCATTCTACCTTATCAAAAAATAAAATAAAAAAACCTCCAGCAATACTAATTTGTTGTGGGGGAATTGGTTCTTTTGATAGTCCATTTTCTAGTTTATTATTAATTAAAGAAAATAAATTATTTATATAAATTTTATTGTTATTAATTTTTGCATAATAAATTTTATCAGGATTTAAAGAATTTATTTTAATAGGATTTGGCCAATTTGTAGTCATTTTAATATCATTATGTCTATTTCTAAAATAACCAATATCTAACCAGCCAAACCAATCTCCTATAAAATATTTTTCTTTAAATGTTTTTTGGACAAAACTTATTTTTTCATTCCATAACATATTAACAAACCAATCAATTTTTTGATTTAGATAAATATTTTTATCATGATTTTTAATCCAAAAATCTTTATATTTATAATTATAAAATTCGTGTATTTCCAAAATTACTATTTTAATATTTGGATTATTTGAATATTTTTCTACCATAAATTTACTTTCATTATTGGTATAAATAACTAATTTAAAATTTTCAACATTAGATAATAAATTATGTATCCAATCTGAATAAATAGAATTATTAAATTTATTTTTGAATATATACCAACAAGTTGAAAATACAATCATATTTGTATATTAGGTAGTTTTTAATGTTTTTAAATCATAATCTGTTTCTTGATTTAAAATATCAGAATAAGATTTTCTTTGAGTAACAATAGGAGGATGAAGAGTTATACATTGAAAATTAGGTTGAATTAATTCACAATAAAATTTATCAATTTCTTTTGGATAGCCTATTATTTTATCAACAATAAATTTCATACATTTTTTATTTATTATATAACTGCTTGTAGTAAAAGTTCCATAAGTTAAATAAATATTTTCTATTAAATGTCTCATTCCTAATCTAGAATTATTACCACCTAAATAAAAAATACCAAAATTATTTAAAAATTTTGAGATAAAATTTCCATATTTATTTATAATATATTTCAAATCTTCCTTACTAGATAAAAATTGTGCATCATCTTCAAAAATTAATATATTTTCATAACCTAAACTTAAGGATTTCTGAATAATTGTAAGATGACTTAATAAACATCCTAATGCGCCTATTTTATAATTATTAGGATTAATATTTTTTTGGATAGCCCATTGAGGCATTGGATCTAAAAAGTTTGGATTCCATTTTTCCAATAGTTCATTATTTGGACGAATAGCTTTAAATACTTCAATTTCACATAAATCATTTGCTTTCATTTTTATCATTTCATTTAAGACTTCAGCTTTACGATCGGTTCTATTTTCTAAATTAATAATAAATATTTTATCGATTTTCATTTATTAATATAAATGAAAATTTATTTAAATTATAATTATATTATTTTAGAAATATTGAACCTACATTTTTAGGTAATAATGCTCCCAATATACCTAAAGCAACTAACCATGTTATATAAGGTAAGTAAGCATCTAATGTTACATTGAAAAATTTACCTATAGCCATTCCAGCCATAATAGCAGCAAGTATAAATAAACCAATAAATATAGCTACTGGAAATTGTTTTTCTCCTAACATATATAAATTAATTATATATATTTTTATTTTTTATCTAATTTACATCTAATTGATTCCTTTACCTTTGTATTTCTATTGTCTAATATATAATCTGCTACTTTTTCAGTCTCAACATTTTCATCATCATTAAAATAATCATTAATTACTTTCATTAGATAAGATTTATTGATAGTTTCTTTTAATTTACTTTTAGTATATAATAATTTTCCATTATTAATATCAAAACATTCGATATCATTTGTCCTCATAACTTTAATAAGTTTATCAGATAATTCTTTTTTTTTATTTCTTCTAACTTTTATTTCTTTTTGAATGGCCTTTATTTCTTCATCGAGTGTTCTCCATTCTTTTATAATTTCAATAAGTTCTGCTTTAGAAATATTTGATTCTTCATCATTATCACTGCTCATAATAATATATAAATGTTATATTTTTATATTATTATTTATCAATCAAAACTTCTTTAACTAAAGATTTAATTACTTTATCTTCTTCACCAGATTGGGTAGCTCTATTCATTAACATTATAGAGTCATCAACAAATTTATCTTTATTAAGATATTTTTCTTCATTTTCATTAATCCATTCCTGAATTTTATCAGATTGTTTTTTACTAACTTTATTAATTGCTGAATTTAAAACAGGTTCAGTTTCTTGTTTATCTTTAGTCCATTCATTATTATTTTTAACATATAGTGTTTCTCGTTTTAGATCACTACAATGAATTGGTCTTTTGGTATGATCTAATAAATTTAATTCTCTAACAAAAATGTTTTTCATACCTTTAATAAATCCGTGACTTTTGGTAAAGTCTAAATCTTCTAATTGAATTTGAATTTGATTAACAAAATCTTCAAGATTTAATGCATCTTTACATTCATTATTTAAGAATAAATTGATATTAAAATTATTATTTATTGTAGTATTATTATTTGTAATATTATTTGTTACATTATTATTACTAATTTGTTTTTCTAATTCAGATATTTTAATAATTAAATTTTCATTATTATTACTATTGAGAAATGAACAAGATTTTTTATGACGCGATAAATTATGCCTATTACTAAAAATAGAACCACATATACACATATTTTTATTTTCATTATTAATTAGATCATTATTTACTATTTCTTGGGTAGTAGTAGACAAACAATTTAAATTATTTTTATGTTTTTGAGTTAATAAATGTTTATTCCAATCGTATTTTTTATCAGTAGAGTAATTACAATTATGACATATAAATTTTTTATTATTTTTTTCAGACATTGTTGCGTTTATATTATATAAATATTTACTTTTTAAATAACTTACTAAAAATAGCGACTTTTGTTATCATATGTTATCATCTATTTTTTATGCTATCATTTACAAATGTTAATATAACTAATTCTTACGATATATGGTCATATTATTCAAATAAAATATTTATTGCGACTTTTTACGACTTTTTTGCGATTTTTGGTTATCATTAAAAAATTAAAAAGTGCGACTTTTTGCGACAAATGTTATCATTCGTCTCATTTTTGATAAATTATTTTTTTAAGTATCAATACATTTATGGTGGCAAAAAAAGCCAAGTGCGACTTTTTGCGACTTTTTGTTATCATAATGTTATCATTGAAAATTTTTGATAAAAAAAGTTGAAAAAAAGTTTTGGTAACACATATTTTTAACTAATTTTTAAAAACAGACCATTATGGTTTAAAATGAAAAATTGAGTTTTTTAAAAAATTTTTAGATCCATTTTTCAAAATTGGACATAAAAAAAATGTCCATTTTTGATTTTTGAAAATAAAATTTGAAAATTCAAAAAATTTTTTTAAAAATATAATTTATAAAATTGTGACCATTATGCTTTGAAAATGAAAAATTGGGTTTTTGGGGAAAAATATATTTTAAAAGTACTTAAAGAAATATTTTAAATACTATATTTCTTTAAATTATTTAATCTATCCAACTTTCTCCCCTATCTTTCTTCATTAGTTCTATTCTTTTTATTAAATCTTCTTTTTTACCTCCTACCTTACAGTTATTTTTTTTTAGAATTAACTTCAATTCTGGAACTTTTAGTTTTTCTAAAGGATTTTTTATATTATTTTTATAAATTTCTATACATTGCAACTTGTAATGATTTTTACAAAAATTTCCTAATTTTGTATTTATTGCATTATTATTATTACATAAACATCCTTGTTTTTTTCCTGATTTATAAATATAATCACATTTATTAAACTTAAATGTCAGTGACTCTGGACTATTTATCCCATATATTTTTTTTATGTTTGGTAAATTATAAAATGGTAATAAATTATTATGAATCTCTCTACAATATGGACATTTAATTTGCTTATATGTTAATTTTTTACTTTCAAATTTATTATTCTTTTGTTTTATTATTTCTGTATATAAAAAATAATAATTGAAAGAATGATTACACGGTAATGTTATGTTACCATCCGTCAAAGGTTCTCCTGAAATTAAACAAAAAGATACATCTAAATTAATATCTTCTTTATTTAGTTCCATTTTCCAATCAAAATTTTCTTCTATTTCGTAATTCATACTATAATAAAAATCTTATCTTTATATTATTATGGTAAACAAAGAACAATGGGGTAATGCTGTTTGGTTATTATTTCACACCTTAGCTGAAAAATTAGATGATAATTATATTAGAGGAAATTGTAAAGATATTCTTGCTTTAATACAAATAATTTGTAAAAATTTACCTTGTCCAGAATGTGCCCAACATGCTATAGAAACCTTAAAAGGAGGTAATTTACAAAATATCAAAAATAAAGATGATTTAAAACGTTTTCTCTGGACATTTCATAATATTGTTAATCAAAGAATTCAAAAACCTATTTTAACAATAGAATATTTAGATTTATATAAAAGAGCTGTTTCTTATAATGTTATTCAAAATTTTAAAAATAATTTTTATAATAGACCATATAATGATAAATTATTAATTGATAGTTTCCAAATGCAAGGTGTTAAAAAACAAATTGATAGTCAATTGGATTATTTTATAACTTCTGGAGTCTTACATTAATTTAGCTTAAACTATATTATTTTTTATCAATTCACCATTTTTATAAACTGCACATTTAAATGTTTGTTTTTGCGGTCTACTACAAACTACATTATTACTAATAAATTCATTAAAATATGTTAATTTTTGATTACCTGTGGCTTGTAACAAAGAATACCAAAGAGATCCTAATATTAATCCTATTAATACTCCTGTAAATACACCAGGTGCTTGTGTACATCCATTTGTTATCTTGGTAAATACATCAATTATAAATAAAATAATTAAAAATAATAATACCATCCAATTCATTTGTTTATTATAAATCATTGGTAATAGTAAATATGCTGCTGTGAATGCAATAAAAGATGAACTTAAATTAGGATTATCAAATGTACCTCCTGCAGCAAATATATTTATACCTATTAAATCACAAATTGGTGATCTATCTTTTCTTGATTCACTTCTAATAATATTTAATAAAAGAATATTTATAACTGTTGCCATTAATACTCCCGCTAAATATACAAAACCTTTTATATCTTGGTTAAATATAGAACTCATAACTAAAAAAAATCCTAGCAAAAATGGAGAGATAAATGCACAAAATTGGAATAAATTTGATAAAGTAAATTGTAATCCATCAACTGCCATTATAATATATATAATAGATAAATATATATTATAAACATCTACTCTGGCCAAGATACTAAACTTGGATCACCACCCCAATTATTTTCTATATTATCTGTAATATTAGAAACATATAAACCAATAAATACTAATATTAATAAATAATTATTCATAATTTATTATCATATTTTTTTTATTAAACAAAAACGATTTTTAACACTTCTGAAATATGTTGAACTTCTATAAATGAAATATCATCTAAATTTTGTGTATCTTTATACTTATCCATAAATAATTTGTAATCTTTATTATTTTCTTTTGGATATATAAATGTTTTAACACCTGCATTTAATCCTCCCAAAATTTTTAAATCTAACCCTCCAATTGCTGTAACCTTTCCTTGTAGACAAATCTCTCCCGTAATTGCTATTTCTTTTTTAATTGTTTTATTTGTTAATAAACTATAAATAACAGTAGTAATCGCTGTACCAGCTGAAGGACCATCTTTGGGTGTTGATCCTTCTGGAACATGAATATGAATGCCTTGATTTTTACTCTTTTCAAACTTTTCATTAATTTTTGATAATTGTTGTGGTGTCAATAAAGAAAAAGCAAGAGTCTTTGCTACTGTCATACTTTCTTTCATTACATCTCCTTGCATCCCTGTAAGTTTTAAGTCACAAAATGTAGACGATGGAAAAAAATTTGCTTCAATATGTAAAATACCACCTTGTCCCAGTGCATTTGCCCATAATCCATTAATAACAGCTACTTTTGAAATTTCATTTATCTTAACTTTATTAATTTCATGTCTTTCTATTAAATATTCCTTTACTAAGTCTATAGTTACTTTATATGGTATTTGAAAAATCTTATTATCTTTTAATATACTTAAATTTATCTCTCCAAGAATTTCAAATAATATTTCTTTTAATTTTCTAACACCTGATTCATATGTATAATAATTAATTATAAATTGAATTACATTATCTGGAATCTCTATAACATTTTCTAAACCGATTTTCTTAAAAATTTCAGGTAAGATATATTTTTTGGTAATTATTAATTTATCATCCAAAGTTAAGTGTTCAAATTTTATTCTATGAATTCTATCCAATAAAATTTTATCTATAAGCTCAGCATCATTATATGAAAAAATAAATAAAGCCTTTGATAAATCTAAATCAATACCATTAAAGTATTTATCCTGAAAGGAATCATTTTGGGAAGAATCAATTAAATGTGTTAAAATTCCTATTATTTCTTTACCATGTTCTGTTCTACTTACTTTATCAAGTTCATCAATAAAAATTATAGGATTCATACATTTTTTTTCAATTAAAATATCCACTATCTTTCCCCATGTTGAACCCACATAAGTATAATTATGTCCCTCAAAAGTACTACCATTTGAAGATCCACCCATAGCAATAAATGCAAAAGGTCTACTTTCACCAAACTCATCTATTAAACAATTAGCTATTCCTTTTTTTGCTAAACTTGTATTATGTGTTACTGTAAAATCTCCTAGTAAAAATCTTGAATTACCATCTATTTGAAATCCATAATATTTATCTTCTTCTAAAGGAACAATTCTTATTCCAGTATTTAATCCATCTTTTATCTGTTTATGTTGTTTTGGTCTTTTTCTTTCTAATAATACTGGAATTTTTTCACGACCACTACCACTTATTATAATTCTATGATATTGTCCTGATTTCTTTTCATGTTTATACATACAAGATTTTGTACATTCTTTCATTGTTCCACAAAATCCTAATGAGCGAACTAAAAATAGAATATCATCTGCTAATTTCTTATTTTTTTGAGTTATTTCTAATGAATTATTTACTTTATTATAATAACCATGACTATCAATTAAACCCGCTAACACTTTTAATCTATTATCTCTGGAATTACATTTATATATTTCTGGAATATGCTTATTATTTATTAACTTATGATTTTTAAGATAATTTAAAAGTTTATTTTTATCATTTCTACCTCCAATAAATCCACTTGATAAATGATATGTTATTTTACTTTTTTCGGTTTTTCCTTGAGTTATTTGTAAATTATTTGATAATGCATATTCTTTAAAATAATCTACTATTTCTTTTTCAATTGTAGTTATTGTAAATCTTGAAGAATCCCCATCTCCTAACCAATACCCTAATGCATATGGATCTAAATCCAATTCTTTTTCTATAAAATCTAAACCAACCTTATATCCTTTCAAACAATCTTTCAAATATTTTGGCAAATTTAAATAATCCTTGATACAAATATCTACGATATCATTTTTAAAATATCTTCTTCCTAATATCATTTGATGTTTATCTCCCTTCTTACCTGCTTTAGTCATTTTAAGACTTAAGATATGACTTTCATTTACTATATAATCATCTCCTTTTATTTGCTGTATTTTATACATTTTTTCTACACCACTTCCTAATGCTAATACATTTCGTGGTGTGCTATCATCACCCATTAATTTATCTTCCATAGTTATATCTTGAACCATTTTTATTTCACCATTTGAGAGCATAATAGGTGTGTCTTTTGCTAGACATTTACCTACACCTGGAGGACCTTCAAAACCTAAACAATATCCAGTTTTTTCTCCATTTATCCATTGACCAATAATTCTTTCAACTTGTCGCTTGGCTTTTGTATGGCCATACACAGCTTCTTCTAAAGTAGAATTCATATTTATCATATAATCAGTTATTTCCTTTTGTTGACTTTCTATATTATCAATGTAATGATTCAAATTATTTAAGGTTATAAAAGATGTTTTATCATCAATATATTCATTAATAATTTCATCCAATATTAAACTATTATTTTTTATAATATCAAAAAAATCATTTATTTGAGACTTAATGGTATTAATATTTTTATTAGAATATGTTATTTTAAAATTCTTAATTTCATGTTTCTTTAAAAAATTATTAAAATTTATACAAATATTAATTAACTCATTTCTATTTTTGTTAGAAACTATTTTATCTAAACAATTATCTTTTATTTTATTTGTTAAAAAATCTTTACTATTTTCTTTCAGGGTTGATAAGATATTTATTATTTCAAGGCTATTATATTTTTCACGATTCTCAATTTCTGTTAATTTAATTTTATTACTACAGTTTACTATAACTTGAAATTCATCCTTAATACTTTTAATTTTATTTAAAATATTTTCTTCTTTATATACCCCAAATGGAATTTTTAATAAACCATCTAAGTATTGTCTGGCCTTTGAACCAGAATCATCAGATTTTGATTTAAGTTCCTTTAATTTTTGCATTGCTTTTTCTTTAACATTATCACTAGTTTTCATTAAACATATTTGTTGTTCAATCGGTATTTTATTATTGTCAAAATTAGATAAATTATTAGTATATTCAATAGTTTGTTTCATACAATCTCTGAAATATTTTTTAACAGGCCAAGGAAAACTATCAAACAATAAAGTTTGTTCTTGAGTATCTATATTATTATTTTGATCATTTGATAATAAATCATATAATAGATATGCTAGATATTGAAAATCTGGTTCATAAGATTTAATTAATAATTGTATTAAAGTTGTTCTTTGCATAAATAATTCACTACCTAAAAATTCTTTAACTACTTGATTTATCGTTTTTCTCTTAATTAAATGAATTTGATTAATATAACCTAAATATTTTTCATAAATTTCATTTTTATCATATATAAATAATTGTTTAAGAGATAATGATTCTATAAATTTATTCCAAGATAACTCCATAAAATCTTTATCATTAGGCTTATCTTCTTCTATAAATTTTAGAGTTTTTGACAAAAAATTATTATTAATACAGTCTAATAATATATCATCTACTACACCTGATATTATAAGAGTTTGTTTTTGTGATGGATCCTGAATTGATAATTTTATTCCATAAACTCTAATTTGAAAACTTCTTTTTGTTCTTGCTAAATCAAAACAATCTAGTGTTTTAGAATGTTCTACAATTGCACAGTCTTCAATAATTTTATTTTTTTGTAAAATTATTTCTTTATTTTCTGATTTTTGTGATTTATTGGACTTATCACTATTTTTCCATGGAATTACTTTATATCCAATTGGATGTAAATATTTACTTAATAATTCATATTTATCTTTAAGATCTTGAGTTGGACAATATTTTTTTTCAAAATCTTTACCTAAACATATTTTTACTAAGTCATCTAAATTATTTGTTCCATTATTTTTAATTATGCTTGAAAGTTCATTATTAATTTGCTGTAAACTATTAACAATTTCATCAATATTCGGTGTAATATTTTCATTAACATAACTATGTATTTTAAATGATATTTGGTTTAATTGATTAAATAATATTTCTAAATTTTGTATACAAATATTAATATCATTAGCTGATAGTATATCTAAAAATTTATATTTTTGAGATGATATGATTGTATTTTGTATTATATCTTGAAAATACATTATTTTATCGTTTATAAACTTTATGTTACTTTCAAGATTCTTATTTTTTTTTTGACTCATATTCTATAAATATAGGATTTAATTTTTATTTATTTTACTAAATTAACAAAATTAAATAATTAATAAAAAGGTATAAAAAATATTATAGAATTTTATATAGAATGGGTATTCCCAGTTACTTTTCCTATATTGTAAAACAACATAGGCAAATTTTAAAAAATTTTAAAAATAATCCATATAAATTTGATAATTTATATATGGATTGTAATGGTATTATTTATGATTGTTTATCTAGTTTAAAATTTTCAGATAAAGATAAATTTGAAAATGAATTAATTAATTTAACTTGTGAAAAAATAAAGAATTATATAAAAATTATTAATCCTGAAAAAAAAATTTTAATATCTTTTGATGGAATAGCTCCAGTTGCCAAATTAAATCAACAAAAAAATAGAAGATATAAATCTTGGTTTGAAAATCAAATTATGCAATCTATTCACAATGATATTAAAAATAAATGGAATTCTGCTTCAATTACTCCAGGTACAAATTTTATGGAAAAATTACATAATACATTATATAAACAATTTACAAATGAAAATATAATAATCTCTTCCAGTAAAGATGCAGGAGAGGGTGAACATAAAATTTATGAATATATTAGAAAAAATCCTGATTATCATAAAAATACTTCTACTGTAATCTATGGATTAGATGCAGATTTAATAATGCTTACTTTAAATCATCTAAATTATTCGAAAAATTTATATTTATTTAGAGAAACCCCATATTTTATAAAAAATATAGATGAATCATTAGAAGAAAATGGAAATTATATAATAGATATTCCAGAATTTAGTGAGAAATTAGTTATTGAAATGGTGGGAATAGATATATATGAAAAAATAGATTTTGATAAAAAATTTAATTTGATAGAGGATTATATTTTTATATGTTTTTTGTTAGGAAATGATTTTATGCCCCATTTTCCTAGTTTAAATATAAGAACAAATGGAATTGATATATTATTAAATATTTACAATAATATCAATAAAAATTTAAATAATTTTTTCATTAAAAATGATAATATTAATTGGAAATGTTTTAGAAAACTAATTGAAATATTAGCGGAAAATGAAGATAAATTAATAATAGAAGAGTATAAAATTAGAAAAAAATGGGAAAATATTAAACATAGAAAATTAACTGAAGAAGATAAATTTAAAAATACTCCTCTTTTAAACAGAAAAACAGAATTTTTTATTAATCCTTATGAAAAAGGATGGGAATATAGATATTATAAATCTTTATTTGAGATAGATATTGATGATGATAGAAAAAAACAAATTTGTATAAATTATCTGAGTATGTTAGAGTGGAATTTTTATTATTATAGAAGTGATTGTATTGATTGGAGATATAAATATAATTATAATTATCCACCTCTTTTCAAGGATTTATTAACATTTATACCTTTTTTTGAAACAAAATTTTTGGAAAAGAAAATAAAAAATCCAATAAATACTTATATACAATTAGCATATGTACTACCAAGAGATAGTTTAAATTTATTACCAAAAAATATTTCTGATTTATTATTAAATAATCTACATCAACATTATAAATTAGATTATGATTTTGAATGGAGTTTTTGTAAATTTTTTTGGGAATGTCACGTAAAAACACCTGAATTAAAAATTGAAGATTTGGAGAAATTGCTAATTCTATAATTTAGATAAAATATTTAAAAATAATTTATTTATTTATAAAATAGATGGTGAGAATTTTAGATGAAATTACAAAAGAGCAATTAATTAATTTTCAGAAAAATGCTCCTGTACCTCAGTTAATAATTATAAAATTTACGGCAGATTGGTGTGGTCCTTGCAAAATAATTAAAAATGATTGCATAAAACTTAGAGATCAACTATGTGATAATATAGGTTATTGTGAGGTAGATATAGATGAACATATAGAACTTTATGCATCTTTTAAACAAAAAAAAATGGTAAAAGGTATTCCTGCATTATTAGCATTCTATGCAGGTAAACAAAATTTAGAACACTGGTATATTCCTGATGATTCTAGTGTAGGTGCAGACAAGGATGGTTTACTACAATTTTTTCAACGTTGTCAATCGCATGCTAACTAAGTTATAAATTATAGCATTCTTATAGATAACACTTTTTTTTTATTTTTTGAAGTAACAACAGAAAATTTGTTAACTCTAATGATTAATTTATCTTTTTCAAATGGTTCAGCTTTTCCAAATTTAATGATATCTAATATTTGTTCTTTATTAATATCATTATCTTTTAAAAAGTTTAAAGCTGAATATGAAAAATCTAGATCAATAGGATCATTTCTTATTGCTGTAATAACGTGTGGATTCGATTTATTACTCGTTATTATTTTAATCCAATTGTTTGGATCACTATTTCTATCAAGATATACTCTTCTTGTATCATTATCTGTAAGTGTATATTCTTTATTTTTTATGATTTCTTCAACATGATTCTTGGTTATTTTTCTTTTAGGTAAATCCATTTGTTCAAGAGCATGTAAAGAATATGTAATTTTTGATTCTTTTTTTGTTTTATTTTTAAAATCAATGTTTCTAATTTTATCATTAGCATAAAGATTTAATAATTGATATAGACTCACATTTAAATTATATTGTTCAGGGGGAATATATGTTTCTTTATTATTAATCTGATGTAATAAAATATTAATGATATTGGCGAGATCAATAGTAGATATTTTTTCTATAATAGGTGATATACTTTGATTTTGAAAATATGTATATCTTATTAAAGATAAAAGTTGATCTTGTTCTATAAGGGTTAATACACCAGCTTTATTTTTTTTTTTGGATCGTTTCTTCTTTTTTTGTGTAGTCATTTTTTTATTTTGGTTTATTTTTTTGGATTTATAATATTTCGATTTTTTAGTATTTTTCATTTATATATTATAATATATAAATTTATAAATATGGATAATATTGATTTAAATATTGATAATTACAATTTACAAGAATTATTATCTTTATTTTCTATTAGTGAAAATTTTTCAGAAAAAGATATGAAAGAAGCTAAAAAAATTGTATTAAAGACTCATCCCGATAAATCAGGATTAGATCCAAAATATTTTTTATTTTTTTCAAAAGCTTATAAGATAATTTATGGTATTTTTGAATTTAGAGAGACAAATAAAAAAGATCATTCTAAATATAAAACACTTGATAATCCAGAAAATGATGAAATAATTAAAAATGCTTTAGCTAGCAATACTGTTAAAAAAGATTTTAATAAATGGTTTAATGAATTATTTGAAAAATCAAAAATAGAAGATGAGTATAATAATTCTGGTTATGAAAATTGGTTAAGATCTGATGAAGATTTAGAAAATTTTTCAAATTTAAATAAGGAACAACAAGAAATAAAATTAGAAGAAAAACGCAATAAAATTAAAACATTATCTAAATTCAATGAAATAAAAGATATTCAGGGTGGAGGTTATGATTTACTTAGACAAAAACCTGAAGATTATTCAAGTGATATTTTTAGTAGTTTGGCTTTCGAAGATTTAAAAAAAGCTCATCAAGAATCTATAATACCTATAACTAATCAAGATATAAATAATATTGAACAACGAAGTATGTCACAATTAAAAATACAAAGAGATGAGAAGATTACAATCCCAACCATGGAACAATCTAAACAATTATTATCAGATAATAATAGTAAAGATAATCGGAATAATGCCGAAAGAGCTTTTAGATTATTGAGAGAAGATGAATTGATTAGAGAAAAAAATAAGGAAGCTTTAAGATCAATGAGGAGATTAAGATAGTTAAAAAAAATATATAATAAAAATATTTTTATTATATATATGATTAGTGAAAAAGCTATATATTCTATATTAATAATTTTAATAGTTGGATTTATATTTAATAATTGGGAAAAAGATCAAAAGGATAAACAGCAAGTACAAGGTTATGATTTAGTACAAAAATTTTTCCTAGGTGATAAATCTTTAGCAAAGATGAATATTAAAAAACCTATAATTTGGGTACATATACCTTATGATATTAATGCAAGAAAATGGGAAAGTTTCTTTTCCAGAAATACAGAAAATTTAAATCAAGATTATCTATATTTAACTTTGCGAACTATTATTGAAAAAAATAATAATGATTTTCATATTTGTTTAATTAATGATAATAGTCTTCATAAACTATTGCCAGAAATCCCAGATAATTTAGCTTTTAGCCCTGACCCTATTCGTAATAGAATTAGAGGAATAGCTTTAGCACAACTATTATATAAATATGGAGGTTTAGTTTTACCAGTTTCATTTATTCAATCAAGATCAATGATTGATATGTATAATAAATTAGATGTCGAGTCAATTTTAATTGGTGAATTACCTAATTCTGGAAATAGTAACTATAAATTTTATCCTAATAGTAAAATTATGGGTTGTTTAGAAGGTTGTCCTAAAATGGCTCAATACATCAGTTATTTGGAAAATATATATTCACAAAATTTTACAGATAGTATTCCTTTTAATGATGAAACTAACGAATGGTTTGTTCATAATTCACAAAATTTAATAGTTATTCCAGCTAATTTATTAGGAAGCAAAGATAAAGTTGGAAGTCTAGTAAATATAGATCGATTATTAGGTTCAACCTTTATTAATTTCACAGATAATAAATATGGAATATATTTTTCTAGAGAAGAATTATTAAAAAGAAATAATTATAATTGGTTTGTATATTTAAATATACAAGATGTATTGAATGCAAATACTCAACTATCAAAAAATCTATTAATTGAACAATAATTTCTAATTAAATATTATTATGGAAAAAAAATTTTTTAAAATACCAGTAATTGAATATCCTTCGACTAATTATTTTAGAGCTTTTATGTTATATGCAATAGTTGGAGCATTAATTGCATCATTTGCTGTACATGTTCGTTTAGAAATTAATAAAAATAAATTTGGTTTTAGAAAAGGAATAGGTAAATGGTTAGATAATACATTTGGTTATAAAAATGTAGAAAAAGGTACTACTCTTAGTTTAATAATATCTATTATTATTACATTTATTATAACCTTATTTGTATATCATCTTATGTTCTTTTTATTTGGTTGGGGAGGTGGTATGGTTGTAGATAAAAGTAAGGTGATAAAAGAAAAATATTTTTAAATTAATCTAAATATTTAAAAATTTTATAAACAATACTATAGGTTGATTTATCAAATTCATTAAAATAATTATATGGTATATTATTAATATTACATAATTGTCTTACAACAGTTAAAAAATGTTTATAATCATGTTTTCTATTTATATAAAATTTTTTACCATTAAAATAATAGGGTTCTAATAATTTATACATATTATCAATTTCATTATTATAAATTCCTAATTTATAAGAAGCTTTATCTATAATATAAAATTTTTGGTCATTTTTACAAATTTTCTCTAATAAATCAAATAAAATATTAATAGAAGGTTTAGTTTTAAAAATTTGACTCATCTATTTATTAAATACAGATATTATATTATTTGTAAAAAGAAATAATTCAATTTCATCTTCATGAACTATATGAAAGATTGTGATATAAGTACATATTATTTTAATAATTTCAAATTTTAAATCTTCATCAATAGAATTTGTTAATTTTATATAAATAAAATAATTATCTAAAATATCCATAACAGAAAATCCTTGATTATAAATTTCAAATATAATTTTAATTGCTTTATTTATATCATTATTCTTGCAGTAACTACTAAATTTATCAAAATTAATAAATAAAATATTAGTACAAACTTTATGAGCTAACTGTAAATTAATAGGAAGTTTTAATAATTTAAATTTTTCTAAATAATTTATTAATATTCTAATTGAATTATTAGAAATTGAAATTATAAATTTTTTGGATTCATCATCAATAGTTATTTTTTCATTAATTTTTATTTTATCAAATATATTTTCTAATTGATTATCTGTAAATTGATTTAATTTAACGATATTTATTCTAGATTGTATACTTTCTATTACTTTTTGAGGATTAATGCAAGAAGATAAAAGATGTATATTTTGTGAATATTTATCTATACAATTTCTAAATACTTGTTGACTTTGTTCATTGATAATATCAATATCATCTAATATTAAAAATTTTTTTTTATTAGGTATTCTTGATGTAGTTTGACAAAAAGTTTTTACTTCAGATCTATAATATGAAATTCCTTGTTCTTTTAAACTATTAATAATTAAAATATTGTTATTTTTTAAATTTTCTGGAATATCTTTATAATATTCATTAATTAAAACATTAATTAATGTAGTTTTTCCAGAACCAGAATCTCCAATAAATAATAAATTAAGATTATCCATTTTAATAAATGTTTCCAAAAGTATTTTTATTGAATCATTAATTTCTAAATCATTAATAATTTTTGGAGTATACTTAAAAATTAAAGAATCTAACATAATAATAATTCGTTAATAACTATTTAAGTTTTTGTTTTTATTAGTTAATATGTTAAAAACTATTAATGAAAATTTATATCAAGTTTTAAATATAGAAAATGATTCTAATCAAAATAAAATAAAACAAGCTTTTAGAAAATTATCTTTACAATATCATCCAGATAAAGATAAAAATCCTGAAGTTAGAGACAAATATAAAGCAATATTAAATGCATATGAAATATTAATTGATCCAGTAAGAAAAGAAATTTATGATAATCAAATAAATAATAAAACAAATATTGTTGATACTGAAAATAGAGAGACTGAAAATACTATGATTAATATTAAAAATGAAAATTTTAATAATTTTATACCTGAAACTATTAATAAAGAATTAGAAATTTCATTAGAAGAATCATATAAAGGAGGTATGATTCCTGTTGAAATTGAAAAATATAATTATTATTGGGGAAATGTTACAAATGAACGTGAAAGAATATATGTTGAAATAAATAAAGGAATAGATAATAATGAAATAATAATTATTAAAAATAAAGGAAACATATATAACAATATTGTTTTTGGAGATATTAAAATTCAAATTAAAATTAAAGATCATTTATTTTTTAAAAGAAATGGATTAGATTTACTATTTTATAAGGATATAAGTCTAAAAGAATCGTTATGTGGATTTGATTTTGAAGTTAAACATCTTAATGAAAAAAAATATATAATAAAAAATGATGGTGAATATATAATAAAATATAATGAAAAAAAAATTATAAATAATCTGGGGATGGAAAGAGATAATTATAAAGGTAATTTAATAATAATATTTAATATTAATTATCCAAACCAATTATCTAGTTATCAAAAAACAAAATTAAAAGAAATATTATAATCAAATATTTAATATAAATTATTTAAATAAATAAATTTAAATAATTTATATGAGCACCTTAAAAAGAATCCAAAAAGAATTACAAGAAATAACAGAAAATCCACCATATAATTGCTCTGCAGGTGTAAATGATGATAATATTTATAAATGGGATGCTAGTATAATTGGACCTGAAAATAGTCCATATAAAGGAGGAATATTTAAATTAGAAATTAATTTTCCAGAAGATTATCCATTTCATCCTCCAAAAATTAGATTTATAACTCGTATTTATCATTGTAATGTTAACAGTAGTGGAGGAATATGTTTAGATATATTAAAAGATCAATGGAGTCCTGCTCTTACAATAAGTAAAATATTATTAAGTATTTGTTCTTTAATGGATGATCCTAATCCAGATGATCCTTTAATGCCAGAAATTGCCGATTTGTATAAGAATAATATAGAAAAACATAATTTAAATGCAGAAGCTTATACACTAAGATATGCTCAAGATAAATAATTTATCTTTATTAATATTATATGGAAAATATTAATAAAGATTATGATAAAGTAATTGAAAATGATCCAAATAATATAAATAGTTCAGGATCTATTATGGTAAATTTAGAAAGTAAATTTAATATTTTTGATCCTGGTGATAAATTGACTAACCGTCCCAAACATAGTTTAAAAGAAATAATAGAATTTATAAATAAAAAACAAACATGGAAATTAGTTGAGATAAAAAATGTTTCAGATGATTTATGGCAATATTATATATTTTATTTTAGATATTATGCAAATGATCCAAAAAAACAGAAACAAGTAATAGATATTATTAATCATTATATTAAATATTTAGATCATCAAAGTAAATATTTAGACTTTTTTTCAAATAATATTTTAACTCTAGTTGCTACAATTTTTTTACCGTTAACTTTCATAACTGGATTTTTTGGAATGAATTTTGAATCTATGGGAGTTCCTTCACTCAAAAAAGGAATTTTCACTATTAAAAATGCTGATTTTTGGATTGCAGTGTTTTCAATAACAATAATTTTTATTATGGGATTTCAATTTAATCAAGTATATCATATATTTTTAAATTAGAATAATTTATGAAATTCTTTTAGTAGGAATCTCAGAATGAGCTAAATAAATAGAATTTTCTGTGCAAATGATGTATGAATCAGCTACTTTATAAATTTTTGAAATAGGACTTGTATATTCTTCTGAATTTTTAACTAGTAATTTTTCTCCATTTTCTCTAACTCCAATTAAAGCTTTTTTATCTAAAGAGTCTACCCAATAATCTAACATAATAGGTCTATCTTCTACTATAGCAATTTTAGCAACGTGTTCCCAAAGTGTGCTATTTGGCAATCTATAACTACTTTCTTCAGTGGTCGTCATTTATATACCTTTATTTTTATAAACTTTAAATACTAATTTATATAAATAATATTTCTTTTAATTAAAATATTAAAATTAAAATAAAAATAATTATAATATAAAATGACAGTTATGTCTGAATTACCAGAATCAATAAACTCACATTCACTTAATGATCCAAAAATATATAATTCTAAGTTAAAAGATTCAATTGATATAATTTTACAAAAATATGTTTCATTAATAGAAGATTATCAAAACTTGTTTTTTGAAAATATTAAAATTAATAATGAAAAATATTATAAATATTTATTATTAAATGGAATAAAAACTATAAGCACTGTATTTTTATTTATTCTTATGTATACAAGAAGTTTACCAACAACTTATTTTCATACTGAAAAAAGTTACTATATTTATATAGAATTTGTTAGTCAAATTGACAATCAAAACCATAGTTTTTTACAATTAAATGGAAAGGATGCTTCATTATTTGTTTATAAAAAAACTATATTTGAAATAGATAATAATATTAAAAAAGATTTTGTATGCAGAGAAAAAGAAAAATTAGATATTATTAATAACTTTTATGGTATTTTACTTAAATTATATAATTATAATCTAGAAGATGAAGAATTTACTAGTTTAGAAGATTATAAATCTAATTTACAAAAAATAAATCAAATAAATTTTAATATTCTAACTCAAATAGTAAACTTATTTTCATTAAAAAGTTTTTCACAAGAAAATAATATTAAATATTCTAAACTAGTTTTATTATTTATTGATTTATTTATATCTCATTTAATTATTTATTTAAAAGAAAATAAAAGTTCTTTTGAAAAAATAGAAATTTATTTGGAAATTTTATTTAATAAATTAAGAAAAAATAAAATTAATGAAGAAAATTTAAAACAACTTAACCAATCTAACATTAAAGAAATTATTAATAAAACACCAAAAAAATTTATAGATAATTTAATAGATATTAATTAAAATAGTTAATATTTTTAAGTATTAATAGTAATAAATTTTTTTTTTGCTTTTTTATATTTTTGTAAATTATTATTAGGTAAGACTTCTGTCGCAATATTTAAAAACTCTTTGGCTAATAATTCTTTAATAAAATTATAAATATAATTTAATATATCTTCATTACATTTTCCAACTATTAAAACACTTCCTGTTCTAAAAATCATGAAAGATATTTTTAGAATATTATTTTCTGATTTTTCTTGTTTAAATTCTTGTTTACCATCATTTTCTATCTTTTCTTTGTTATAATAAAATTCACATTGAATACCAGGATAAGAACAAGGATCATAACAACTATTAATACCATAATCAAAACGTAATATATTAAATAATTTCTCTCTATCAATATAAAAACCACAATTAAAATTTGAATTAATTAATACAGTTGATTCAGAAGTTTCTAAATAATTTAGTTCTTTATTACCAGTTATTTGTCTTAAAATATTAATTAATAAATTAATACTACATTTTAGTAATCCATCTTTTTGTATACCTGGTATTTCTAATTTTCCAGTATTAAATACTTTAATATGAATCTCTTTAAATATATCTTCATATAGTACTCTTAATATTACTACAAAACAATTATAAAATGCACCTTTTTTTTTTGATCTATAACTTAGAATATCTTTTTTTCAAATTCCAATACTAATTTTTCTTGTATCTCTAAATTTAATTCTTCCATTTGGATTCTCAATATGATTTATAATCTGCTCATCTACAGATTCTAAATTTTTTAACTTATTTCTCATTATCTCTAATTCTTCAGGTGTAGATGAATTAATTTTTATTTGTTTTTTAATTATTCCTTCTTTTTGTTCATGATAATTCAAAATATTTAATTTCCAAAATATATCATTCAGATTTATTGAACTATTTAAAAATCCTATTATTGTTTTAGTTGAGATATATATATCTGATGCTTTAGGAATTTCTTCTTTACCTATTTTATTTATATTCATTTTTTCACTTTTTTCGGAACTCTCTAAATTTATATCTTGACCAATATCTAAGAATTCTTCCCAAGCTTCATCTACATCGGACATATTTTATTTTATAATAATTTCTTTAAATAATATATTTCAATTATTTTTTCTTTTATTAAATAAATGGCTTCTCTTGTTCAACAAGTATCGGTTAAAATACCTATTAAGGAAGAACTTCCTAGGTCTAAAAGTATTCCAATACCAACAAATATTAGTAAAGAAAATTTATATAAATTAGCTGATGATGAAGCCTATATGGTTACATCCCAAATATTTGATCCAAGAGATTCTTCTCCTCCTAATGAATGGAATATTAGATTAAAAAATAGATTAGCAAGATTTTCAGATGTATCTAGTGAAATAGAAAACTAATTTTCATTAAAAAAATTTTTTAAACAATAAAAAAAATAACTAATAGAATATGTTGAATTACTATCAGTTTGATGAACTAACATTTCTATTTCACTAAGACAATTTGTTGTTATTTGATAATTTAATATTATATATTGTAAAAAACTTTTAATAATATTTTTAATCTCTAGTTCAAAATTTTCACTTATTTCTAATAATTCCTTTCTAAAATAAATTAAATCATTATTTATTTTGATTTTATTTATTAATTTTTCCCAAATTTCATCATTAATTATTCTTTTATTATTATAATTTAATTGATTTGACTGTAAATAATTAATCATACTACGAATATCTGATTGATATAATTTTTGTATAGATTCTAGCTCTTCTCTCGAAAAATTTAATTTTTCTTCATTATTTATATTTTCTAAAAATTTTATTATTTCCTGTGAGGGTAATTGATTAAATCTTAATCTCATAAATTGATTTTGTAATGATTCATCTATTCTACTTATATAATTACAAATTAAACAAAATCTAACATTACCATTATTTATTTCTAATAAATATTTTAAAGCTTGTTGAGCATTTTTTGTCATATAATCTACTTCATCTAATATTATAAATTTTGTACCTTTATTAAATAAATTTTTTGAATTTACAAAATTATTAATATTATTTCTTACTATATCTATACCTCGTTCATCTGATGCATTTAAATGTATCATTAATCCTTTTTTTTTTTCATTATTCTTTTCTTGATAAGCATTTATTAAATTAATTATTGTTGTTGTTTTACCTGTGCCCGGTGGACCAAAAAATAATAAATTCGGAAAATAATTATCTTTTAATATATTTTCAAATATTGTTTTATTAATATCACTTAATACAATATCATTAAAATTTGAAGGTCTGTATTTTTCAACCCAAGGAATATGATTATTTACTTTTTGCATTTATTTTTTTTATGTTGTTATTTTTAATTAATTTTTTCTATTTTAATTAAAAATATATTTAATTTTTTTTATTAATAAAATTATATGGGTCTCTGCGTTTCTATCCCAATACAACAATCCCTTAATGATGAAATTAGAGAAATTGAAAATCTATCACGTAATAATAATAATTTTATTGAAAAAAATAATAAATTTGCAAATAAAAATAATACTACCAATAATAATTAAAAAATTTTAAATAATTATTTTATTATTTTATTACATATTATGGAGACTGATACTTCACAAAACGTTGAAAATGATCAAAACACTATAATAAATTCTAATAGTAATATGGATGAAAACAACTCAAAAACATTCAAAATTCCTGAAATTTCAATGTATAGCATTTTATCTGGAAATATATTAGAAACTAATTTTTGTCAAAAAATTACTGATTGTTTATTATTTTTATTCATTTTAGGTGGTTTTGGTTTTGGATTTGCTGCTTGGTTTTTTATTGATAATATAACTGGTGTTGGTTATATATTATGTGGTGTATTTTCAACAGTATCTCTTTGTTCAATTAAAAGAATGAGATTAAGAGCTACTATACAAAAATCTGTTAATGTCTTAAAAGAAGAAAATGAAGAGTTAAAAGAAAATAATGAAGAATTAAAAGAAAATATAGATGAACTAGAGGATAATATAGATTCTCTAGAAAATACTCAGAAAAATTTACATGAAGATTTAGTTCTTTTAAAAGAAACTATCGGTATATTTGGTGATAATAGTGATGAAATAATAGAAAATCTTAAAAATATTTATAAAAATCTTAAAAATGAAAATGAAATTCATTCTAAAATTAATGAAAATACTATATATTTACATATTTTACATATAATTAAACATTATGATAGAAGATGTCAATTTATTTTAACTTCTGAAAGTCTCGATAAAGCAAAAACTACACTTTTAAATGCATTTCCTAATTTAGACTTTGAAGAATTAAAAAAAAAGATTACAAATAATAAAATAGATGCTACAACGATAGTTAATAGTATTAAATTATAATTTTATTTTTAAAAAAATATTGAAATTAAAAATAAATAATATAAAATTATAGATATGGAAAATATTGACAATTCTGGATTTTTGGAATTAGTAATTGGACCAATGTTTTCTGGAAAGACATTATTTCTTATAAATAAATTTAATGAATTAAATGATAAGGGAGAAAATGTTTTAGTAATTAATCATAATTTAGATAATAGATATAGTTATACTAATATAGTAGCACATAATGGTAAATGTATGCCAATTTCTATAATGGCAGAAAAACTTATGGATATTAAACATGACGATTATAAAAATTGTAAAAATATATTAATTAATGAAGGTCAGTTCTTTCAAGATTTATCTGAGTTTACTAAAAAACTATTAAATCAAAATAAATATATTTATATTTCTGGGTTAGATGGTGACTTTAAACAAAAAAAATTTGGTCAAATTCTCGATTTAATTCCTATTTGTGATAAAATTACAAAATTACATGCTAAATGTACTTTATGTTTACAAAAAGGGATAGATACTAAAGCTATCTTTAGTCATAGATTAATTGAAAGTCAAGATACTGTTTTAATTGGATCTAGTGAATCATACATTCCTATTTGTAGAAAATGTAATAATAAATTCTGTAAAGAAGAAGATCTTATGGGTGTGATAGAAAATATATCTCAAGAAATAAACTATGTAATTGATAAATTAGAAAAAATTTATGTTGATGTTAAAAAACAATCTTCTATCTATCATTCTCAACTAGTTGAAAGATCTGAAGAATTAGAAAAATTAGAAATTTTAACACAAAAATGGGCAAAAGTAAGTTGGCTAACTAATGATCATCAAAACTTTTTAAGAAGTCAGGCAAAAAATAATTATAAAGAAGAAATTAATAATGAAAGATTGAGAGAAGAAATTAAAGATCTAAAAATGAAAATAGAAAGTTTAGAGATTGAAAATAAAAATATAAAAAATTATAATGATGAGTTTGATAAAATTCTGGAATTATCTTTGAAAGAATGTTAAAATTCGGCATAAATACTATTGGGTTCATAATCTCTATTTTTTATTTCTCTATATTCCTTACTTATATTTAACAAAAATTCATTTGTATCTTCAAATAGTCTATTTATTGCTATAAAATTACTTATTTCATTAACACATAAATCTAAATCATCATTTATTGTTACCCAAATAATATTATTTATCATATTTTCAAGTATTTCTTCAAGTAAAATATAAAATTTTATAACTTTTAATTTATATTGGGAATTTAAAACTCTAGTATCTATACTAATTATATTACTCATTTAATATTTTATTAAAAATAATTATAATATCAATTTTTATATTTTATTAATATATAAATGAAAACATTACTCCAAGGAGGAGCTAAAGCTTTATCGGGCAATAAAGTTAATGGCAAAGAAATGTTAGGTTTATTTATTGGAATGGTGGTTTGGTTAGTTTTTGTATTATTTTTAGGAAGATGGTTATGGAATAACATTTTAATAAAATTAATTCCAGGTATCAAACCAATAACAAGTATTTGGCAAATATTAGGTCTCTCTGTTTTAATAAGTCTATTAACTGGATTTTAAGTTAAATATATTTTAAAAACTATTTAAATTATAAAAAGTATTTTAAAATATATGATATCTACTGAAAAAAAAAAGAGAGGAAGAAAACCTAAATCAGATAATATAGTTAAAAGTGAAAATATATCTGATAATATTGAAAATCAAATTATTGAAGAAAATGATGATGTTACAAAAGATCTAGAAAAAGTTCCAAAAAAAAGAGGAAGAAAACCAAAAGGAGGAAAAATAATTGAAAATATAAAACCATCAATAAATAGTGAAGAATTAAAACCTAATATTATTTTACATTTAAAATGTAATTCAAAAGATTTAGATGAAAATTTAAAAGATGATCATTTAGAAAGTTTTACTTTTTCAGATAATAAAATAAATGATCTGGGATATAATTTTTTGAAGGAAAAAAAAGAAAATATTATAAATGATTCTTGTTCAGAAAATAATATGAATATTATTGATTATAATAGTGACCTTGATAACGAAGATAATTCTGAAAACTTGCAAAAAGATATTTACAAAAAATTAAAAGAATTATCAATAAATTTACATACTAATAATATTCCTGATAAAAAGTCTTCGTGTTTTTGGTGTACTTATGATTTTGATAATCCACCTATTTTTATTCCGAAACATGAAATAAATGGTTCATATCATTGTTATGGTTGTTTTTGTTCTTTAGAATGTGCGTGTGCTTTTCTAATGGAAGAGAATATTGATCAGGCTAGTAAATTTGAGAGATATGCTTTGTTAAATTATATATATGGTAAACTATATAATTTTGAAAAAAATATTAAACCTGCACCAAATCCATATTATACATTAGATAAATTTTATGGTAATTTATCAATCCAAGAATATAGAAAGTTATTAAAAACAGAGCGTTTATTATTAATTGTTGATAAACCTTTATCAAGGCAATTACCAGAATTACATGAAGATAATGATGATTTTTTAATTAATAATAAAGTTGGAATTAATATTTCAAGATATAAAATTAAAAAAGGACAAAATAATCAGACTAAAAATTCTATTATGCAGGATCAATTTAATAAAAATATTTAATTTTGTTTATTTTTTTCTAATCTATCATTTAATTCTTGTTGAAATCTTCTATTTCTTTCTCCAGAATCCATCATATTTCTTATTTCTTTATAAATAGTCTGTTGAACATTAATGCTTTTTTCTTCTATTTTTTTAGGATTTGGATTCATATAATCTTTTATAACTTTATGAAAATTAAAATTACACATTTTTAATTTTTCATAGGCTTCTTCGGATGTCATGTCAGTTTGTCTTAAAACAATTTCTATAATTTCATTTTGTATTTTTTCATTTCTTTCTTGTAATAATTCTTTTTTTGTTTTATTATTTTCCTTAATATTTTGTGAATTTTCTGAATCCTCACAATTCATAAAATAAATAATTATTTTTATAAAATATATTAAACGAAAAACATTTTAGACATATATGACTGAATCTAAAGAAATAAATATTGATAATTTATTTGAGAATCTAAATAAAGATATTACTAATTTATTAAATTGTAGATTAACTCCATTGATTTTAGATTTAAAGTCTGCAAATTCAAATTTAGATATTATTAAAAATATTTTATTTTCTTTACCTGAATATCAAAATCTTTTATCAGAGTTTAAAAAAGTAAAAGAAGAAAATATAGAGTTAAAATATCAACTTAATAATAGTGGAATTCAAATGGAAATAACTGAGAAATCAAGCGATAAAGTAGAAAGTAATAAAGTATTAGATTATTCCATTAATACAGATAATAAAATAATAAATTTTAAAGAAGTATTAGATATAAATAATAAAGTTTTAGAAGATGATCCAAATGGAAATGATTCTGATATAGTATCTACAGAAGAAAGTAGTGATTTATCAGATTCCGAAGAAGAAGAAATACCTGAAACTACTAATAATGTTAAAAATGAAATGGAAGAACAATTAAAAATAGAAAAAAATACTTTAAAAGAAACAGATGCTGATAAAGAATCAGAGCAGGAAGATGAAGCTGATGGAGAAGAAGAAGAAGAACATGGAGAAGAAGAAGAAGAGGATAGAGAAGCAGATTCAGGAGAAGAGGAAAAGCAAGTAGAAATTAAAGAAGAGAAAAATAAAGAAATATCTGACAAGCAAGAAGAAGAGATGGAAGAGGAGGAGGAAGATGAAGAAGTTTTTGAAATAGATATAAATGGAAAAACTTATTTTACCACAGGAAAAGAAAATGGTATTGTATATGAATATATAGAAGAAGAGGATGATATTGGTGATAAAGTAGGAGAATTTAAAAATGGAGAATTAATATGGAAAAACAAATAAAGTATAAATAATATATATACATGAATATTCTTAATTTATGTGGTCCTGTTGTTCTATATTTGGGATTTTCTATTATTCAAATTATAATTGATATTTTTAGAGAACATTATAATGTAGCATTACTTAAATTTTTAGTTATGATTATATTTTCAGTAGTATTAAATATTTTGTGTCAGCAAAATCTAGGAATTATTGCATGGATGATTGTTTTTATACCATTTATCTTTATGACTGTAGTAACCACATTATTATTAACTAGTTTTGGATTAGATCCTAGAATGGGAAAAATGCAGGAAAGAAATTTACAAATGGAAAATTTACATAGACAATCAGCAAAAAGTATAGGAAGAAGTGTAGGAGATGAAATAGCGGATAATCTTTATCAAAAATTTAATGACTCTGATGATCTAGATTATGATAAAAAATACCCTTCAAATCCATATAAAAAACATCACCATCATGATCATCATCAAGATACAAATGGTAATATAGTCGGAGGCTGTGCTGGAACAAGATATGGTTGTTGTGAAGATGGTACTACTTCATCGAATAGTGATGGCTCAAATTGTCCATGTAAGCCAGGAGATTTAGGATGTGATAAAGGATCCAAAGGACCACAACAAAATATAGGTGGAGATCCTAATACATGGGGACCATCTAATCAACAAAATATTGGTGGAGATCCAAATACATGGGGTCCATCTGATAAAAATAAATATTTTAATCCAGCTTTAGATGTACAATCTGCTGGAATTAAAGAAGCAAAAAAAATGTATAAAGAAGAACAGCAAAGAGGATATAATTTATTAAATTAGAAAAAATAATATTTATTATAATAATTTAGATAAATATTATTATTCTATTTATATGGAAATATCATCGTATTTTAAAATAGCTTGTTTGTTATTATTAACAGTTAATTATAAGAGAATAAATTTTTATAAAATACCACTTAAAATAATAAAATATTTAAATAAAAATAAAAATAAAAAATTAAATGAGGAGGTTAAAGAATTAATATTTATAAAAGATGGTCAAGAAGAGATAATTTATGATATAAATAAAAATGTAATAATTAAAAATGATCTTAGAGAAAATCTTTTTCAAATTTCTAATTATCAATATGATTTTTTGATATATAATGATAACAATAATCTAATAAGGTTAAATAATATAGGAGATTATTTTAACATTCAAGATAATGGATACGTAATTAAGAGACAACTTTTTCTTTCATTAAAATTAATAATTAAAAAATCAAATGAAATAACACTTGAATTAAATATCAACCTTAAATTACATAATTTTTTCATAGAAAATAACAAAATACTTGATTATCCTTTCATTAAATGGTATGCGAATAAATTTTTAAATTTGGAATTAGATAAAGAAGATGATTATTATTTCATACTTTTAGATAATAATATTAAGGAATATAAACTTAATAAATATAACAAAATAGTAATAACAAATGAGTATTTTATTATTGAAGATGATCAATATTGTTTAGTTGAATAAAATAATTATAATAAATGATATAAATATTTTAAATTATATCATTTATTATGGAAGTTGCAGAAATTTCCAATTTTCGTCAACTAAATGATTGTTGGTGTTTATGGGCACATTTACCTCATGATGCTGATTGGTCGTTAGATAGTTATAAATTGTTATATAAATTTAAAACTGTGGAAGAAACAGTAAGTTTAATTAATAATTTACCAGAAAGATGTATAAAGAACTGTATGCTTTTTATAATGCGTGAAAATATAAATCCTATTTGGGAGGATGAAAAAAATAGAGAAGGCGGTTGTTTTTCATTTAAGATAGGAAATAAATTAATTAAAGACATATGGGAAACACTAACATATTCCTTAGTAGGAGAAAATATTTTTACTAGTGAAAAAAATAACCTAAAAATCAATGGTATAACTATTTCACCAAAAAAGAATTTTTGCATTATAAAAATCTGGTTAAATACATGTGAGTATCAAGATCTTAAAGGATTAAATGAAATTTTAGATTTACAAAATGAAACTTTTATATTTAAAAAACATTTATCTGAATAAAAAAAATATAATATATTTTATATGAAGAAGACAAGAATAAATAGAAAAAAGAAAAAACATACTAAAAGAAAAAAATCATTAACTCATAAGGCTAGAGGTATCATATATCATGATGAAAATTTATGGGATTACCAGAATGTAGCTATGCATAGAGATAAAATAAAAACTTTAAGACAAAACCATAGAGAAATTAAGAATATTTTATCAAAAAGATTAAATTCAGATCTTGCTAGAAATATAGTTGGTAGATCTCCTTTAAATACTTTACATCCTTTCTTAAAAGAGGATATTGAAAGAGTAGCAGAGAAATTTACAAGAAATAGAAAAAATAGTTTATCATCGCATAAAAGTCAAACTTACAAAAGAAAATAAAATATTATTATTAATTATATGCAAATTTATAAAAAAATCCCAGATTTATTTTATTTTTTGTTTCCATTAATTAGTGGATATATAACTGTATTTTTTTGTCCGATGGACAAAAATAGTGGAAAAAAAGTAAAGTTTAGACCTCCCCCATATGTTTTTGGTATAGTTTGGCCTATTTTGTATTTATTATTAGGATATGCTTGGGTATCTTCTAAAGAAAATACAATTTGGTATTTTCTATTATCTATATCATTATGTGGATGGCTGATAGTATATTCTTGTCAAAATAATAAAAAATTAGCTATTTTTGTTTTATTAAAATCTATTTTATTATCTTTATTTTGTTATACAATTTCTAAAAATCTCTCTAAACTTTTATTATTACCTTTAATAGTTTGGCTTAATTTTGCTCTTCTATTGAATGTTTTTGAAGTTTCAAATATTTAAAAAGTATTTAAATATAAATTATTTAGTTATTAATTATGAAAATTGCAATAACAGGAATATCAGGAGTTATTGGATCAGTATTATATGAAGGATTAAAAAATAAATATGAAATAATTGGTTTTGATTTAAATAATAGTGATAATAATATAGATCTTATGAATCCAGAAGGAATTTTTAATGGAATTGATATAGTTATTCATCTAGCTGGTAATAAAAATAATACTGATGTATTTGAAAATTTATTAGAACCTAATATAATAATGTGTCAACGTGTATTTGAAGAATGTAAAAAAGCTAAAGTTAAAAAAGTAATATTTGCTTCTTCGAATCATGTTCAAATTAAAGGTTTTAGTTTTGAAGGATTTGGTAATCCAGTTAATAGATTAGAAAAATATATTTTATCAAATAAAGATGAATATTATCCAGATTCATTTTATGGAGTAACTAAAATATTTGGAGAAATGCTTGGAAAATATTATTCTGAAGTTGAAAATGCTTTTAATTTTATAGGAATTAGAATTGGTTGGGTTATAAATCCTGAAGATGCTCCAGATACAGATTATTTTAATTGTATGTGGTTAAAAAATGAAGATTGTATAAAGGTATTTATAGATGCAATAGAGAATCCAAATAAATTTGATATATTATATGGAGTAAGTAGTGATGATATTTATAAAAAAGAATCATAAAAAAGAAAAGATTAATCTTTGTTAAATAAATCAGTTAAAATTATATGAGATAAAATTGGAGAAATCCACCAAAATTCTCCAAATATTATATTAAATTTATAATATAAATTAAAATTATAGGCTAATACTAAAGAACTTATTAAACCTAATGGAAGTTGTTTTTTAAATAAATTATTATCTTTTTTATATAAGTTATAGTAATGCAAAGGAGTGTGAAAAAATGATAAATACAATTGAGAAATTATAGGAAATCTTAACCAAATAAAATGTAATCCAATTGAAGGAATAATTTTAATATCTTTAGATATATGATAAATTGATGAAGTTATTAAAATCATTTTTTTATTAATTATTGATAGTGGTTGGCAAAATAAAAATATTATAAAATGAGTTTTTAATGTTAAAATTGGATTTTCTAATAAATCTGTAGATCCATGTCCAACCGTAGGTAAAAGTAAAGGATATTTTATATTCATTATTAAATATAAAATATTTATAATAAATTATATTTACGAAGAAGGGAGAGGAGCTAAGCATAAACGTATAGATCCTAAAGAAGCTACATTATATTTTACTACTAAAGGTAAATTATTTTCTAAGTACATTTCAATTTGACTACAAAGATTTGTACATTTAATAAAATAACTTAGATTTTTTAAAGAAAATTCTCCTTGAATAACTTTACTTGAATCTTGTTTTTGAACAAACTCCATATTTCCATCGGATTCGGTTCTTCTAATTTCTGCTTCTGCAAACTGACCTCTACATTTAAAAATTAATTCGCTACCAACAGATTTTATTTCTAATTTTTCAGATATACATGAGAGATCTCTGATAATTTTTTGAAAATCACTTGAAGGCATATTTAAAATTGAAGAAAATGTAACATCTGGAATTTCTAATTCATCTGTATCCGGTTCTATTAATCTTAACTTTTGTACTTTACATTGTTTTATATCTCCATTTTCAAATTTTAAACCTAAATGATGAACAATACCATCACAATAATCTGATTCTTCTATATAAATTGTTAAGGTATCATCATTATCAATTGTATTGATTAACTTAAATAAATGAAACATATTAACACCAATTACAATTTTTTCTAATTGACAATCATATAGTTCGAAATTTTTTGATCCCAAAAATAAATGTGCTAGAATTGTATGTGATTTGTCCATATTTATAATTCTAATACCATCTTTTTGAAATGAAATATTAGTTTCTAATAAAATATCTTTTAATGCTGTCATTAATGTTCTAAATGGTGCAATTTGAACAGTTTGAATTGTTAATACATTTTTATTATTTGACATTATATAGATCAAATATTTAAAAAAATCTTTAAATACTTATATTAATATAATGTATCTTAAATAATTTATATTATATTAAAAAATAGGCATAAATAATAATGTATTCATTAATCTAATGAATATTGAAATAGATACTCAAAAAAAAAAATTAAATAATATATTAATTAATTTATTTGAAAAGTATAAAAATAATGAAACTATTTTAAAAAAATTAGAAAATTATATAGATGAAAACTTAGAAAAACATCTTGATAATATATGTTTAAAAGAAAATAAAAAATATATAAATTTATTGGAAAATGCAAATCAAAGAGAAGAGAGGAAACAACAACTTATAGAAAATCAAGAAAAGTTTATAAATAAATTTTTAAATACAAATAGATATTTATATATAAATTCTACTGAAATTTTTGTTTATTATGATAATAATAATTTTCAAACTCAGAAAGAAGATGATATTTTGCATAAAATTTTAACTTCAATCTCTCAAATGAAAGAATTAACACCTTGGAAACATAAAGTCAAAATATCTTTAATAAAGAAATTAAAAGATCTATCAATTACTAATGTAATTCCTGAAAGATATACTATTCAATCTTGTATTAATATTTTTCTTCAAGAATTTACATATAAAGACGAGTGTAAATATTTTTTATGCATAATCGGTGATATTATTAATAAAAAAAATGATAATTTGATATATTTAATTAATATTTCCGCAAGAGGATTGATTAAAATCTTATCAGATCAGTGTTACTATTATTTCGGTATTAATTTAAATAACTTTATTAAATTTAGATATCATGAACAATTAAATCATAAAAATTATAGATTATTAAATATTAATAATACAAATAGAGATTTAAATAATATTATTAAAAATTCATTAAATATTTTTTGTGTTGGTTTACACTATTCAAAAAGATATATAGATTCTGAAAATTTCCTACAAGGAGATATTAAAGAAGATATCTCTCTATATTCTAATTATCTAAAAGATAATCCTATAGAAAGTATTATTCAAGAATTTATTGATAAAAATTTAATCGCTAATACTAATAATACTATCTCTCAAAAAAATATGCTTTATCTTTGGAAATTATTTCTGGATGAACGTAATCTTCCTAATCTTATATTTCAAAATACATTAAAATCTTATCTTAAAAATAAAATTAATTTTTCTGAAGAAAATGACTGTTATATTAATGTTTTTAGTAAATCATTACCTTTAGTTAGTAAATTTATAGAATTTTGGGATATTAATATAGTTGAAGAAATTGATGAGCTTGGTATTGAGATTCAAGAAATTAAAATGCTATTTAATCTTTGGAATAAATCTCAAAATAAAATAGCAACAAATTTTATTTTAAATATAATTAAATATTATTATCCTGATACAATTATTGAAGAAGATAAATATATATTAAATATATCTTGTCATTTATGGAATAAGAGAGAAGATATTAATAAATTTCTTGAAGAAACTAAAAATACTTTATTTGAAAATAATGAAAGCTATCCTATATCATTAGATTATTTATATGATATATTCTTAAAAGATAGTAAAAAATATTTATCTATTATTAAAAAACAATATTTTATAAAATATTGTGGAGAGATATTATCTAACTACATGGATGAAGATTTATTAATTAATTGTAATTGGTGGAAAGACTAAATATGTAGTTGAAATACTATAAAGAAAAATGATACTAGAAAAAATTGAGTTGTTGTTAAACTTAAATGTGCCATTACAATTGCTATTACAAATAATAAACCTATATGCACTGCTTTAAAATATTTATTTATTTCTTTATTGTCTGGGTAATTAATCTTATAATATAAAACTGTTGAATATATTATTATAATTAAAAAAACCTCAATCTTAAATGCTGGATCACGAAATTTTTTAGCAAAAAATTTATATGGTTTATTTCCCATATCTAAATTATTTGTTAAAATTCTCCAAGCCTCAAATATTACAACTCCTGTTATTATTGTTAAAATTCCATATTTTAAATTATTAAAATCTAATAAATTATATTCCATTATTATTATTTTATATTTTTATTTTTTTCTACTTTTTTTTGTTTTTTTTTTTCTTAAAAACTTACTTTTTTTAACTTTCTTTCTTTTTTTTAATGTTTCTTTTTTTTTCCTTGATTTATATTTTCTTGTCCTTTTTTTTAATTTTCCACCTCCTTGTATTTCTAAACTTCCATGTGGCCACCAATTTGCTGATTCTACAACAAATCCTTTACCATTACTTGATTTATGTTCTAGCCAAGTTTGTAAACCTTTATTGCAATCATTATGTGAATTTACTGCAACAACTGGAGCTATATCACTTGGAACTCCATTATCTATTAAACATTCTGTAACACCTGGTTTAAGATATGGTTGACTTCCTGATACATTAATAGGTTCTGGTTGATGGGTTTGTGAAGCAACCATTATTGGTATATTACTTGTATCATTTGACATAATACATATTGTTTAGAAAAAATATATTTATATAATAAATATGAAATTAACTAATAATATTATTGATAAAGAGAAATCAAATAAAGATAGAATTATTGGTGTTAAACGATGGGATCATTATAAATGTAGAAAAAATAAAGAAAAACTTTCACCAAAAGAAAATTTTAAATATACAATTGGGTTAATTATTTTTTTATTTATATTTGTTTTAATAATTCCTTATTTTTTATATAAATTTAATTTAATTACTATTTTATTAGTTTATTTTTTAAATATTGATTTAGTTGCTACTTTGGTTGGAAGTATAGAAAGTCCTATACATGATTATTTTAGATATTTATATTCAGATTCTACTCCATTTATTGGCTATATTTCTCAAACTATTATCTCTCTAATTGTTCTGGGTGCTGTTTTTTTAATTGTAGCTGGTAGAACTAAGTCTTCTAATTTAGGTATAGCTTTAATAAGATACTTATTTACAATTTTAATTACATTTTTAGCACCTAATAGATTTATTTCACAAATTATGCATAATACTTATATTTTTCTTAAAGATAAACAATTATTTATTAATTTAGCTCCATATATTTCTACAATACCAGCATTTTTGTTAATCTATTTTATTATAATATTTGAGGCTTTTTGTTTAGAACATTTTTCAAAACCATTAGGTAATTATTTTAATAAATATATTATGAATCTTTCTTTTATAGATCATATTGAAAAATATAGAAAATAAATAATAATAGACTTTTTATTTATTTTTTAATTTAATCTGTATTTTTTGCTACTCTATTTTCACGATATTTATTACCTTTTTTTTGAGAAACTGCTTCATCTAGTTCTTTATCTGGCATCTCCTGTGTCCAGCTTTCAGAATCTATTTCACTGACTTCGCTATTTTTAGAATCAGCTTTTTCATTACCTTTTTCTTTAACACTATTTTCATCATTATTAATTTTATTTTTTCTAGGTCTCCCTCTCTTTTTTTTTTCAGGAAGAGGTTTGCTTTCTTCCAATGCTTTAGAAACTTCCTTTAATGCTAGTTTATCTTCACTATCTCTCATTATAAATAAACTTAATATAATAATAAATACTAAAAAAATAATGCTGACACTGCTATTTTGGTTTTAATTTATTTCAATAAATAATAAAAGTTATAAATTTATTATTTATTTACCATAGTTTTTTTCCAGATTTTGTCTCATAAGCTCTTCTTGCAGTTTTTCTAATATCTCCTTTTCTAGTTCCATGTTTTTTCTTAGATTTTAATGGAGATTTTTTAACAAATCCAAATTTACCTTTTTGAGTAAAATATCCATGTTTTTGAAGACGCTTGTCTTTTTTGGCTGTAAAATGCTTCTTTTTAGATACTATTTTGCCTCTTTTTGTCATTAGTAAATCAGATTTTACTAAATCTCCTTTAGTTTTGTACGCAGTTCCATGCCATACCTGAGCTCTAGATCCTATTAATTTTTCATATGAATGTCCTTTAACATGATATTTTCCATCTTTTCCTTTCATAACTTTTTTCATTCTATATTTATTAGTGATAAAAAAAAATTACTAAATTGGATTATTATTAGGATTTCTATTCCCTGTGCATTGTGGACATTTAGCTGGAGCTTTAAAAAGTGGACAAGGTTCTACAACCCCACACTGATCTCCTCTTGATATAAACACAACAGTATTTTTACGATGTGCAGTTGCATTTTGAATTATATTTGCATTTTGTCTCTTTTTAGCTAATAAAGATCCCATAGTGGCTATATATTTATAAGGAAGAGGTTGTCCTGCTATTGGCTGATAATTTATTGATAACCAAGGTCTTGGTCTTACCCACTTACAATTATATTGACCATTTAAACATCTACCTTCTAAAAAAAATACACTTTGAGGTCCGTCAGGATTTGGATTTGCGTCAGGACCTACATTCCCACCACCCGGTATTGGTGGATTAAAAGGTTCTGGTTCCGGTTCAGGTCCTGGTGGTGGCTTTTCCCCTGGAAAACATATATGAAATGCTGCAGATGCTGTATTGGATAGTGAATATAATCTATTTGATATTCTGCCATCTGGTTCTAAAATATTATTTGATGAATTTTGTGTATTTCCAGAAATGAAAGAAAAAAATGAATTATTATTAGTTTTAGGATGTCCTTCAGACGAGGTTCCTCCACCACACCAGTCACAATTCCAACCAGCTATATCCTTGTTGGGAGGGTCAGGTAGGGGAGTCTGTGGTGTGTTGTTCGTTGGCAAAGGAGTGTTTCCGGGACCACCACCTGAGGGCGAGGAGGGGTTCTGTGCCTCGAGTGCCATTGGAATTTGATTAGGAACCCATTGTTGTCTAATAATAGATGTATATAAACAATAAGATAAATCTTTTAAATTAGTTAAAGTTGGTTCAATTTCTCCCAAAACCCAAGGCTGATAAAAATAATCTAAAAGAGAAAGAGATGGAGCATAATTCATGTTTTCTTGAGTGGGATCATATTTTGGTGTCAAAAGCGATGACGGCGTAGAAGACGCCCCTTTGAATTTGGCTCGGGGAGTTTGAAAATAATTTTGTAATGAACCTTTAGGTCCTGTCACATTTTCTCTATTTGGTGCACTTTTATTAAGGCCTGGTATAAAGTAAGAATTATATCTAGGAGCTCTTGGATCTGAAGTATCACCATAAATTATTTGTCTACGTAATTGTGGAAGATCATCAATTAATCCTGGTTGTTGATTTTGATATTGACAAGCAGGAATTCCATCAAAGAATTGTTGACCTATTCCATCTTTAATTTCTGGAACACCTGTTGGCTTTGGAAAATATTTCCTAGCTTTGTTATTTTTAATACACAAAGGATATGCTTTTGTTAAGGGTTGGCAAGAATTTTGTCTATTTTCAATAAATTCATTGGTTCCATAACTAACTTGTTTTAAACCACCACATATCCAACTTGAGGATGAGGGATTTTCATAAGAATTTTGTGTACTTGTATTTACACATAAGTTATTTTCATATTTAGGTCTTTCATTACTTGTAATTGGTTGAGTAGTTCCCTGTAACTTCGATAAAATGTTAGGAGTCCATGAACTCTGAAATGGATTACTTAGAGATTGCCCTACAAAATTTGTCCCACTATAATCATAAAAACCTTTATTTTGTTTTATAGCTGCAACATTAGATGTGCTTGGATAAGTTAATATTGGTTTACCAAATCTCTCAGTAATTTCGAAACCTTGACCAGTAGTAGTAATTTCTTCTGTTAGATTATTTGGAATTGGAAAAGAGATACCTTTTAGATAACTTCCTTTATTTGCAGGATCCTGCTGAGCTCTTCTTTTCGTTGCATCTCCTGGATTTGTATTATTTTGTATACGTGAATATTGGTTTGCTTGATCTTGGTTTGCATCTGATTCACCATGTACAAATACTGGTGGATAGCTTGGCGGAATGTCTCCGGCGACACCATCTGGAAGTGGGGGAGAATATTGACCCCAAATAGCTCCATATGAGCTATTGTTAGGAATAATGTCTAATAAAAAGAATTGTACACATACATCTTGTTTGCCAACATAATTCTCATGCAGCAAATTTTGATTATCTTTTGCTTGTTGGATCATAGCTGGACTCATCACATCAGGATTTATTACTTCCGGTCGAGGAACTGTTGTATTAGAGCCATTCACACCATCACCCTTCATTGCTCTTCTAAATACAAATGTATCTATTAAGATGGGAGCCGTACCATTTTTTGAATTTGATTCTAGAGTTCCTGGATAGTATGTCCATGGATTATTAATTGGATCTGGTCCAAATTTCATTTCAAAACCTGTTGCAGCTACAGGAGGATATTTTATTCTTTTATTAATTTGTTGTCTGGTTGGATACCATCCATTTAATGTATGACCTTTATAAAACATATCATAACTTGCGTTTGCATCTCCTCCACCTTTATAAACACCATCTTCGCTTTTTCCTGGCTTATATACTTTATTACGAGATGGAGGCCAATTAGAAGTCCAACCTCGAGTTTGTGGATATGGAATTTTCCATTGTAAAGCATCATTTTGCGTGCTTTGGGTACCAGGGTTTTGCATCGGATCCTTTGCTGAGGTATTACTTTCTTGAGCAAATGCCCATGATATAAATGGTTGTATAGTTCCAGGAAAATATGCATTATTAAATTCTGATGGAAAACCCTCAGGCATTCTTTCTGATGACTTCTCCTTGAAACCCGACGAGTAAGTAGGATTATCTTCATCATATAAACCTCCATATATTGCAAAACTAATGTCAAGTGGTGATCCATCAGTGAGTGTGCCGTTCGGATTTGGCCATCCATAACCTTTATATATACTCTTACTATTAATTTTGGGCAAACCATTTATAATGTCAATTGGATTAACTGGTTGTTGAGCATATTCTCCCCAACGGCCAAAACCTGCAAACTGCATGAAACCTGTCTGGGGGTCTTTTTGCTGGGGTGGTGGATTTGTTTGGTAAAATTGATTTCCCTTCCAGAGATAAACATTGTTTCCTGATTGATGACTAAAACGACAACCATAAGGTTTTCCTATTAAACCATTATTAGGATTATTTGGATCAGCTAATGCATCTTGTGGATATTTCCACCATCCCTTGGGATCATATGAATCTTGAGTATTGTTCCCGATCCATCCAGTGCCATATACTGCTGACATTGGTGGAGGGAAATTTGTAGGATTACTTTGGCCGCGGTTGATGCCCTTCTTGAGCGTGGTTAAATTAGAATCATAAAAATAATTCATATCTATGTCTGGAAATCTGCCATAGGGCGTAAAAGTCTTCATTTCATGTGGACTAGGATTATTGCTAATATCCCACCACCATCCACCCAAAGGTTTTTTGGGGGCACCTCCTGGATTTCTTGGGTCTAGTATAGTAATTTGTGGTCCTCCTGTTACAATTGGAAATGTATCACTATTAGGTCCTGTAGGAGCTCCAGAACTCGGATTTCCTATCCAACCATAATTGGGTTTTGAGGGGTCATAGGGAGCGGGTTGATAATATGCAGGAGTTTGGAGCCCGTTGGCAGACGTGTCGATTCTCTCACTGTTAAAAGTTCCATTGCCATTTGGATCGTCTCCCTTATAAGGTTGTTGCACTGGCATAAAAGGACCAGTCATAAACTGACTTCCAAAATATGCGGCGGTAACTCTCCAATCGTTGGCTCCTTTGGGAGCTCCTTTAGGGCCTGGTGTAATTCCCGGCGCTGTACCCGCCAAGCTACTAGGTGGATTTATTCCCCACCCAAGGGGAGTGTTAGGAACGCTCATCTTACCTATACCATTATTTAATTCATCCTCTGAATAACTAAAGAGTGCAGTTTCTTGTTCATTTTGTTTATTTCCACTAAAGAAATCCGCTGGATTTCGCCAGTAATCACCTTTTTTCCATCCATGTGGAGCTATTGGCCAGCCACCATTATAATAGTAATCAATGTTAAATATATTGGTGTTGGGCAACGGTGAGCCGTATCCTTTTAATCCAGATTGATCATAACCATATGCATTAGGTGGGCCTGGAGGAATACCCAAGTTAAACCCTAAGGGACAAGGACTATTAGGATCACCTTCTATATAATAAGGCATGAATCCAACCCATCCATTTGGTGTAAAACTATGTTCATATCCAACAGGATATCCGCCAGGTGGAGGGTCTGGCCATACTAGAGGATCATTTTTTGTTCCTTTACTATATCGGTCTTGAGGTTTTGACCAAGGTCCTGACGCAAAATTAACTGGTTGGGAACTCCCATAATTAGCTTTAAAATCAAACATTGAAACTGGACAGAAAGGTTGTCCTTGGGAATAAGGATGATTAAATTCAGAACTTCTTGATATTGGAGCTTGTCCTCCACAACATCCAATCAGGGGACAGATACCTTTATTACTTGCTGGTTCAAATATTTGTTTTGTTAATAAAGTCCATTGACCTTTATCACCAGTATTTATTTGTTTATTAGAATCATATTGATTTTGAATAACAAAATCTAGTACATTAGTATTTAAAGGATTATTAGAACTGAAATCTAAAGCTGGATTCGAGATAGCAAAACATCCACCAATATTAAATATTGACCCTTTTAAATCAGGTGCACCATAACAATCAGCCAAAATACCAGAACTAAATTTTTGTGCAGTATAAACATAAGAAAAGTTAGAAGCATCACTTAGAAAACATGCATAATTTCTCAAATTAAAACCATTTTGTTGATTAAGTTTAATAGTAGCAATACTTTGTTTCCATTGTACAGTACAATTATATGTATTAGAACTAGAATCAAGTTGAACGATATATGTAAAAGAAGGATTACGAAAAGAGTTAGATGTATCTTGTCCAGTATAATCAATAGAGGCATTAGGTCCTTGAGTTAAGTCTGCTCCATCACCATCAGTAACATTATACTGCACAGATCTTGTTGAGATAAGCTGTGGAAAATCTTTTGGATAACTAGGTTGGTTTTCTGGTTTTAATATTGTAATACCGCTAAGGGGAGGTTGTGCCATTATATAATAATGTCTATTATTTTTATATAAAAAATTGAAATAATTTAAATATAAAATAAGAAAATAATAATAATGTCAAAAAGTGAATTATCTAAACAGTATCAAAAAAAAAGCGATAAGCAACATGTTTTAGATAATCCAGATACATATATAGGATCAATTGAAAAGGTCGAGACAACTCAAAATATATTTAATGAAGAAGATAAAAAAATTTTTGAAAAAGAAATTTTATTAATTCCGGGTTTATATAAATTATTTGACGAAGGGATTGTGAATTGTAGAGATCATTGGGTAAGAATGAAAAAAGATCCTGAAAATAATCAAGTAAGTGAAATAAAAGTCGAAATTGAAGATAATATTATTTCTTTAACTAATGATGGAAATGGAATAGATATTGTAGAGCATCCAGATTATAATATTTGGATTCCGGAATTGATCTTTGGACATCTAAGAACATCTACAAATTATAATAAAGATGAAAAAAAAATAACAGGTGGTAAAAATGGGTTTGGATTTAAATTAGTATTAATTTGGTCAACTTGGGGTAAGATAGAAACTGTAGATCATAAAAGAGGATTAAAATATATTCAGGAATTTAAAAATAATTTAGATTTAATAGAAAAACCCAAAATTACAAAATTTAAAGGTAAACCATATACTAAAGTAAGTTTTAAACCAGATTATGAAAGATTAAAAATTGATGGTTTATCAAATGATATGATTTCATTATTTCAAAGAAGAGTGTATGATATAGCAGCTGTAACGGATAAAAGTGTAAAAGTTAAATATAATAATTGTCAAATTAATGTAAAAAGTTTTGAGCAATATTTAAATTTATATATTGGAAATAAAAGTGAAAGTCCAAGAATTTATGAACAAGCAAATGAAAGATGGGAATATGCAGTTTCATTAACTCCAAATGATGAATTTGTACAAGTATCTTTTGTAAATGGAATTTTTACAAGTAAAGGTGGTAAACATGTAGAATATATTTTAAATCAAATTGTTAAAAAATTAGTTAATTATATAAAATTAAAGAAACATATAGATGTTAAACCAACAACAATAAAAGAACAATTAATGTTATTTGTTAGATGTGATATTGAAAATCCATCATTTGATAGTCAAACTAAAGATTTTATGAATACTCCAATTTCCAATTTTGGATCTACTTGTCAGGTTAGTGATCAATTTATAGAAAAAATAGCTAAAATGGGTGTAATGAATACAGCAGCTTCATTAACTGAGATTAAAGAAACAAAACAAGCAAAGAAAACAGATGGTGTAAAAGTAAAAAATTTAAGACATATAACAAAACTAATAGATGCAAATAAAGCAGGAACAGAAAAATCTAGTGATTGTACAATAATTTTATGTGAGGGAGATTCAGCGAAAGCAGGAATTATATCTGGATTATCGAAAGAGGATAGAGAATGGATAGGAGTTTATCCAATGAAAGGAAAATTATTTAATGTGAGAGGAGAAAAAGATTTAAAAATTTCTGAAAATAAAGAAATTTGTGAAATTAAACAAATTTTAGGTTTGGAATTGGGAATGGAATATACAAAAGAATTGGTAAATAAAAAGTTAAGATATGGAAAAATATTATTTATGACAGATCAAGATTTAGATGGAAGTCATATTAAGGGATTAGGATTAAATTTATTTCATTATCAGTGGCCATCATTAACAAAGATAGATAATTTTATAGGATTTGTTAATACTCCGATTTTAAAAGCTCGTAAAAGTAATAAAGAATTATTATTTTATAATGAAGGAGAGTATAGAGAATGGAAATCTAGTGGAGAGAATAATGGTTATAAAATTAAATATTATAAGGGATTAGGTACAAGTACAGCAAAAGAGTTCAAAGAATATTTTCAAAATAAAAAAGAGGTAATGTTTAAAGAAGATATTGAAGATAAAATTGATAATATAGATATGATTTTTAATAAGAAAAGAAGCAATGATCGTAAACAATGGTTAGAAAGTTATGACAGAAAAAATTATCTTGATACAAGTAGAAATAATGTAACATATAAAGAGTTTATTGATAAAGAATTAATTCATTTTTCAAAATATGATTGTGATAGATCGATACCAGGTTTAATGGATGGTCTAAAGATTAGTTTAAGAAAGATTGCTTATTCAGCATTTAAGCGTAACTTAACAGAAGAAATAAAAGTTGCTCAATTTAGTGGATATGTATCAGAAATTTCGGGTTATCAACATGGAGAAGCAAGTTTAAATGGAGCTATAGTTGGAATGTCACAAATATTTGTTGGTTCTAATAATATTAATATGTTTGAACCTAGAGGTCAATTTGGAACTAGAAATCAGGGAGGTAAAGATGCAGCTTCAGAAAGATATATATTTACATGTTTGAATCCTTTAATTAGGGATATTTATAAAAAAGAGGATGAAAATATATTAGAATATTTAGAAGACGATGGAACACCTGTAGAACCTATATATTATGCTCCAATTATTCCAATGATTTTAGTAAATGGTACAAAAGGTATAGGAACAGGATTTAGTACAGATATTATTTCACATGATCCATTAGATATTATAGAATATTTAAAAAATAAATTAAATAATACAGATAATGAAATTTTAATTAAACCATATTTTGAGGGATTTACAGGAGAGATAATAAAAATTAATGATAAAAAATATTTAGTAAAAGGTAAATATAAAATTGAAAAAAATCAAGTACATATTACAGAATTACCTATTGGTTATTGGACTCAAGATTTTATAGAGTATTTAGCTAGTTTATTGGATAAAAAGAATCAAAGTGAAAAGATTATAGTTGATTTTAATGATACGAGTAATGATACAATGGTAGATATTAAGGTAACTTTTCAGGCTGGAAAAATAAATAATCTAGTAAATGAAAAAATAGATGAAAATATTAATGGTTTAGAAAAATTTTTAAAATTATATAATTATCAAACTTTAACGAATATGCATTTATTTGATTATAATGATAAATTAAAAAAATATGAAAATGTTAAAGATATAGTAGATGATTATTATATTAAGAGACTGGAATTATATGATAAAAGAAAAGATTATCAATTAAAAATTTTAAAAGATGAATTAGTAATTTTATCAAATAAGGCCAGATTTATTCAAGAAAATTTAGATGATATAATTGATTTAAGAAAAAAAAGTAATTTAGAAAATGAAAATAAATTAATGGAAAGAAATTATGATAAGGTTGAAAATAGTTATAAGTATTTATTAAAATTACCGATGGATAGTGTAAGTATAGAAAATTTTGAAAAATTAATGAAAGAAAAAGATGAAAAAGATAGTTTAATTAATAAATTAGAGAAATTAACAAATCGAGATATTTGGCTTGAGGAATTAAAAATTTTAGAAGAAAATTACAAAAATTATAAGATTATGAGATTTAATATTCAAAATGCATTAGAAGATGGGTTTAAAAAGGATAATAAAAAGAAATTACTTAAGATTAAAAAATAATTTACTAAATAGTTATTAATAAATTATATTTTTTTAAAACCATCTTTTAAATTCAACTGTTTTATCATCATCAGTAGCCATTATAGGGCGATCCATTAAAGTATATGTATTATTAATATCAAACATATATTTAGCATAACTAGTAATTGAAGAATAAATTTGTGGGATAGCATAATCTAAAACTAATTTATTTAGAGCATTTACTTGTTGAGGAATATCATTTAATAAATTTTTTGAATTTTCTAAATATATGGCTCTCATAATAATTTGAAGTTCATCCTGATCTTGTAAACCTAGATTATATTGACCATTAGTTTTTTGTTTAATTCCTTGAATAATTAAATTATTTAATCTTTGAACATTTTCTTGACCAAAAAATGCACAAGATAATTTAGTTTCACTCCAATTTCCTACCAAAGAATCTCTAAATGATAAATTTTTTCCAACATGAATTTTATCATGCATTTGAAATTGTGTATTTATATCAGGTTGTGGAATGTTAACTCTTCCATTTCCACATTGTTCAAATCTTCTGAACTGCATGTCAGAATTATCACAAGGTATTATTATTCTTCCATTATTATGAGTCATTATATTTACTGATAAGAAAAAAAATATAATTATTTATATATAATGGCTAGTTTTAATTCTGTTGTGTTAACTATAGCTATAGTTATTTTAGTAATATGTTTAGCTTTAATTGGATGGGGTATTTATGATACAGTCTATGGATCTGATGCAAAATGGCCTCCTATTATGTCTACGTGTCCAGATTTCTGGACTACAACAACAACTTTTTCAGGCGGTGATATGAAAAAACCAATTACAATGTGTAATAATACATTAAAATTAGGAAAAGGAGGAAGTAGTGGAGGAGGTAATGATTTTTGTGATAAATTTAATATTCATGACTTGAAAAGTGCTTGTAGTAAACATACATTAGCTACTGCTTGTGATATTACATGGGATGGCTTCGATGCAGATAATATTTCCTTAACACAAAAATGCAATAAAAATAATTAATTTTTTATATTAAAAAAAAATAATATATCATATTAAAGTTATGGATATGATATATTTAAATAAATTACCTGATGATGTATTAAATAATATTTTTATTTTTATAGATAATAGTGAAAAAATTTTTTTAAATAAAGATAATTATTTTAAATTTCATAAATTGGTAATGAATAGAATGGATGGTAGAATTTTTGAATGTTATTTGAGAGAAATGATTAGATTTGATTATAGTTTTGTTTTTGAACAAATATTAAAAGAAAAATTAAATTTTTGGTTAATTTATAATAAATGTATTAGATTTGAAAAATTTGTATTTACTAATTACTTTGAATATATAAAATATTTGATAAATAAATATGATAGTGGAAAAATCAAAAATAAATTTATATCTTATGTAAAAAAAAGTAAAAATGATAAATTAAAACAAAAAATTATAAGTATTAACAATAATAAATGGTTACATTAATACGATAAAATAATATAAAAAATTATATAATAGTTATAATAATGAATCATATTGATTTCAATAATATATTAAATAGGGATTCAATAAAAGAAGAAATAAAAAATTTGCTTAAAAATTTTAATCAAAATAAAAATAATTTTTCTGTTAAAAGAGGAATTTATATTTATGGAGCAGCTGGAATTGGTAAAACTGAATTTATTAATAATATATTAAAAGAATTAGATTATGATATAGTTAATTATGATGCTGGTGATATTAGAAATAAATCTGTAATTGATACAATTACTAGACAAAATATGGCTGATAAAAGTATAATAAGTTTATTTACAAAAGTTCAAAAACCAATTGCTATTGTTATGGATGAAATAGATGGAATGAATAGTGGTGACAAAGGTGGTATAAATTCTTTAATTAAATTAATTAGACCTAAAAAAACAAAAAAACAAAAGTTAGAAGAAATTTCATATAATCCTATTATTTGTATAAGTAATTACCATATTGATAAAAAAATAAATGAATTAATGAGAGTTTGTGAAAGTTTTGAAATTCCAACACCTACGGATGAGCAAATTATTATGCTTATTAAAAAAATTTTACCAAAAATCAGTAATAATAATGTATTATTAAAAAATTTAACACATTATATACAAGGTGATCTTAGAAAATTAGATAATATATTAAATATTTATAAAAATAAAAATAGTATAATTAAATCTGAAATTATTGAAAATATATTTTCATTAAAATCTTTAAATGAAGATGCTAAGGAAATTACAAAAAATTTATTGACTAAACAATATAGTTTTAAAGATCATAATACTTTAATGAATGAAACAGATAGAACAATAGTTGGTTTATTATTTCATGAAAATATAATAGACTATATTTCCTTAAAAAATAAAAAAGATAATATTAAATTATATTTAAAAATTTTAAATAACATATGTTTTTCTGACTATATAGATAGAATTACATTTCAAAAACAAATTTGGCAGTTTAACGAAATGAGTTCTTTATTAAAAATATTTTATAATAATAAAATTTTTCATCAAGAAAATAGTGAATCTAAAACTTTAAAAAAAGATATAAGATTTACCAAAATTTTAACAAAATATAGCACTGAATATAATAATCAAATCTTTATTCAAAATCTTTGTCAACAATTAAATTTAGATATTAAAGATATGTTTAGTTTTTTTAATGACTTAAAAAAAAATAATAATGAAGAAGAAAGTTTTAAAATTTTAGAAACATATGAAATTTCTAAATTAGATATTAACAGAATTAATCGTTATATTGAAATATATAATGATTATAAAGTTAAAATATCTAAAAATACTGATGAAGATTTAGATAGTGAAATGTTAGAGATAGCATATTAATTTAGACATTTTCTTCAGGAGTTATTGTTTCTGTTAATTCTACTGTAACATTAGTTACTTCAACTTTTCTATCAACATCATCATCATCATTTTTATCATCATTTTGTTTATCTTCTTTAGAGAAAATTTTAATTATAAATTTATCTTCAGCTAAATCTGGTATAGCCTGAGGAGATTTAGCAAATACCTTTCTAAATTCTGATACTGTACTTCCACCAATAGGTCTTGCTTCCATCATTAATCTCTCAAATTCTTTCAAAGCCCAAGGAGATAAAACATCTGAAGGGTCTCTATCTTCTCTACTCATACCCATTTGTAGTGTCATATATCTATAAAATGAACCAAATTGTTTAGAAATACTCGCGTGTTCTGCCGCTTTTTCATCTGCTTGATAAAATTTAGTTAATGATTGCAAAAGAGTTGATACTAAACCTACTGCACCAACTCCATATAAAAATCCATCTTTAATTTCTTGATTTTGGACACTAGTTGCAACTAAGGATAATGAAGAAGCAACGCAGGTTATTGCGATACTGGATAATGCTAATTTATTGGAAAATGCTTTCCATTCTCCACCAGTTTTAGCATGCATCCAACGTAAACCTGCGGCTTTTTCCCCCCATCCCGCCAATAATTTTTCTAAAGTAAATGTCCACGATTCAGCATTTACTTTTTTTTTTGCATCTCCCCATTTAGCAGCAAGTAAAGCTTCTTCAGCTCCAGAGTTTAAACCAGTTAACTTAGTCATTATAATAATACAAAAAGAAAAAAATATAATTTTTGAAAAATTATCGAAATTAATTTTCTAAAAATTCTGGAGAAATTTTACGCATTTTTAGATGACGAATCCATTCTTCCTGATTTTCATAAAATAGTTTATTTGAATTTGGATTGTAACAACCTTGAGGAAGTTTATATCCTTCATGATTATATTTTCCTGAACTCTCAATAACTCGAAAGTAGTTTTCTTCTTCTTTTGAACCCACTTTATCATCATAAGCCATTCCAGAAAGTGCATTTACAATTCTTGAATTAACAATATTTGAAGGATAAAAATCTGGAATACCTTTATTGAATGCAAGCAGTTTGTTATTGTTCTCAGTCATGACTTTTAACATTTTTAATATTTTTTATTTTAAATCAATTTTTTATATAATTAAAAAAATTGATTTTTTTATAATATATATTATGTTATACATAAAGATGCCTCATAAAGACAAAGAAGATCATAAAAGAAAACGAGGAAAAGATAAACAATATGAGAGATTTCAAAAAAATGGATTATTTTCACAAAAACATATTAGAATTACTGAATCTATCAAAGAAAAAAATACTAGTAAAAATTCTACTAATTCTCAGTCAGGCTAGATAAATCCAGTTTTTCTAATAATTTGTTTTTTATACTTAATTCTTCATTTAGTCTTTTAATTTCTTCCTGTTGTTGATTTAATATAGTTAGAATTTGATTATTATTTAATTTAATTTCTTGTCCATTTTGGTTAATTATAATTGGTGCATTTGCCTGTTCATTCATAGCTTTTTCTTTAGCTGCTTTCATCATTTCTTCTCTTTGTTGAGTTATTATATCTATTTGTTCTAATACATCTGGTTTATATTTTGGTTCTCCAGGTGGATAATCTTTTATTAATCTATGTATCTTATTTTTATAAAAATCTAATATTTCTGGATCTTTTACAAAATCTGTGAGAGATTTATCTGATACTTGACAATATTTAGGATCTGGATTTTCTAATAATTTTCTTTTATCAAATGTATTATGTTCATGTGAAAAAACTAATATAACTTTTTTTGGATCTAATTGTATAAATGGAATAGTATAATTATTTAAAAAAGCTTTTTCTTCTGCTAAAGCTGCTTCATCTTGATATCTTTGATTTTCTAGTAACTTTTTTCTAAATGCAAATGTACCTGCTGTAGCATGTCTCTCTCCATAAGGTCCAAATTGATATAATTTATCTATTTCATTAAAATATATATAAATTTCACTCGATCCTGCACATAAAGCTGATTTATGACTTTCTAACATTGAAACCGCATGACTAACTCTTTGTGGTGGATAATAATCATCATCATCTATGTAAACAATATATTCTCCTTCACATTTTTCATGCATTAAATTTCTTTTTTTGCCTAATGGTAATTTTTTATCTAATTTATAATATTTTATTTTAACAAAGTCTATATCTTTTATAAGATCCTCAATTGGATCTGTACCATCATCTATAATTATCCACTCTAATCTATCTTTTGGATAATCTTGTAATTCTACACATTTAATTAATGTGTTAATAAAAGGTCTTCTATTAAAAGTAGGAGTACACATACTTACTAATGGTTTAATTTTATCCATTTTTTTATGATTCTTTTTTCCCATTAATTATTTTTATAGATTTATTTTTATATTGGTGTTTCTTTATTAATTATAATATTTATTATCTCATCCATATGTAGATAATGTTCTATTAATTCTATATTATTTTGATTTATTTGGTGATAAATATAAATAACAAATGTTTTTACTAGATAAGTAATTAATGAATTATATAAATTTTTAATAAAATTTTTACTAATTATATTTCCACCTAAAAATGGTATAACAAAATTTAATACTAAATATTCATCAGAACTTGGATTTTTATCTTCTAAAATAATCTCAGTTAATACATTACCAATAAATTTTGCTGATTTTTTTTTATTTTTATTAGGAGAATTTATTTCTTTGTTATTTAATTTTGATATTTCCTCTGTTTTAATATCAAACAGAGGAAATACTGGTTTTTCAGAAATTACATTTATTTTTTTTCTATTAACCATTTCACATATGTTTGCTGGCGCAGATTTCACTTTTCTTAATACCATATAATATTATATACATAATTATTTAAATAAATAAATCAATTTTAATTAATTTTTATGTGAAATAAACTTTTGAATACTTACTAAAAGTTTCATTAACAATAATATTCCCCAAACTCCCCACATTGTATTGGTTACTGTTTGAGGAAGTAAATTGGTTTGTTGAGCTCTAATTGTAATTATAGCAGTTAAGAGTAAAGCTATTATATCTTTATTACATCCAAAAACTTCCATAATTCCTTCAGGAGAAGTTAATAAAGGACTTAATAATTTAAAAAATGTTGTTATCCATACAACCGTCATACTGCCAGCCCCAGTTAAAAATAAAAGTCCACCGCATCTCATAAAAATAGCAAATGTTATAAAAATTAATATTAATGTGAACCATCCACCTAACCAATCTATAAATTGATATAAAGGTTTTAAGAAATCTCCTCCCCATAAATTTTTATCTTCAAGATCTAATGGTTTATTATACCATCCTATAGAGACCATAAATAACCAAGCTGAAAGAATCATCAATACTAACATACCTAAATTTCCAAAAAATCCAGGACCGCAACCTGATGATAAATTCTTTATATAATTTTTAATTCCATCCGTAGATGCATTTTGTACAGTTCCTGGAGTTAATTTTTCTTTATTACAATCAAATTGTTCTAATCCTGGAGGTAAAAATCCCCAGAATATTGTTGTTAATGTAATTAATCCTAAAACTGGACCTATTACAAAAAATAGCCAACTACCCAATATAGTAGGAAGAATTGGTAATAAGCTATTTGTAGATAAACTTTTTGAAAATGGAAGGGCTAAAAATAATAACCAATCTGGAACCATCAACCAAAATTCTTGATCACATATTAATTTCATTAAAGATCTTGCAAACCAATTTTGATTTAACATAATATTAGCTATTTTGTATTTAAAATACCAAGTTGTCCATGAACCTTTACTTGGATCATATGGAACAATCCAACTATATGGCCATTCTACAAATGAACTATAGTTTCGATTTCCATTTAGTGAACCTGTCCATTTATGAATTTTATCTGCCCAATCTTTCATAGATATTTGATATGCACATGAGTCATTTTCACTTGCTACACCTCCTCTTTGATCATATTTATTAATTCCACCTCCTTTAGGTGCTTCTTTTGCAATTAATTTTTGTAATTCACTCTCATTAAGATTATTATTTCTGGGATTAGCTATTTCTTTTAATTGTTGCATTGCGGCCGCTTTTTGTTTTGCTGTTAATTGTGCTTTCGAAAAATCATCATCACTAGCAATTGCTGCTACTGCTTGTCCTGTTCTAGCATCTCTATATGATGTATAGGGAGGTAATTGAAGATCGGTAGGAAAAATATAATCTAAAATAGATTGATTTCTAAAAATTCCTCCTGGTTCAGCAATAGCTGGTTTTGATGGAGTATTAGGAAAAATTTTTACTAATACTATTGAATTTATGACTATTATTAAATATATGATTCCAACTACAAAAATCATTAAACTATCTTTAATAAATGTTTGCCAATCGATATCCGCCATATATATTAAATGATATAATTAAGTTAGATAAAAATACTGAAATAATATTTTTATCTAATTATTTATATATGAATAAATATAGAAATTTATTAATTTTTCTATTATTTTTAATAATAATTTTTAGTTTGTTTATAGCAAATAATAATTTATATGATCATAATTTTGTTGAAAATTTTACACAAATGGAGGATAATTTTGAATATCAAAGTGCTCATGATGATCCTTTTGCATTTGGCCCTGAAAGTGATGTCCCCGATCAAGTAGACAAAGATAATAAAAATAAAGGCGATAAAAATAATAATCTTAAAGATCTACCTCTTAATTTATCTAGAAATATTTATGATGCTAATGCTATTTTTAAGGAAGAAGATCAAATAAATGCAACTAAAGATTTATTATTAGATGAAAAATTTGCTAGAGAATATCCGGAATTATATGAAAAAATTGTCAAAATTGTTTTTAAAGATTTTATGAATAATCCTGAAGAAATTCAATACAAATTAACTGTTTCCAATAAATCTTGTGCTAATTGTCCTGCAACTAATTTAATTACTTCATTATCTACATTAGATCCTATTCAACTACAAAAAATTAAAGTTGCGATTGAAGAACAGGGTATTTCTGCCGGAAATTGCGATTTAGCTTATCCTCATCCTTCTTATGCCATTTTAAATAATTTTAAACAATTATCTACCTGTAATCAAGATTGTGATGATAAAAATAAAACTGGTTCTTGTCCACCAGTCGCTTTTAATTGTTTGATACAAGATACAGGAATTTGGAATTAACGAGCATAAGCTAAACCAGCATTTCCACTTACAAATTTTAATATATTATATCTTTCCTCCATACACTTAAAATTATATGTATATTCATAGATATTCCATACTGGTTTATTAATACCAATTACTTGACCTGAAGCATCACAAATAACTAATGTTTGTGCAGAAGCATCTAAAGGAGGAGTCATAACTTGAACCTCAAATTGTACAGTATTAAATTTACTTAAATTAATTGCTCCACTAGGCTGAAAATCAAAAGGATTACTATGTAAAGCAAAATTATAACAATTAAGACCAGTATCACTTGCAAATCCAAATGTTCTAATATATTTTTCTACTTGATTATAAATTTGTCTTGGTAAAATATTTTCTCTATATTTACCATCTAATAAAATTCCCATATTGATTAAAATGTCCTTTGTATTTCTATCTGTATAGGTTCCTGTATTTTTAATATTGCTACCTCCATAATATGAACCTGGATTTGTACCTGGTCCAATTGTAACTGGATTTATCCAACTACTTGATTCATATGAACCACCATATATAAATGATTCTGCTATGGTATCATTATTACTTGATGGACCTTTAGGGCAACATGGAGAGATAATATTCCAACTAGCTTGACTGTTTTGAACAGAACGATCTTTACAAAATGATCCTTCAGAAGTTGTAGGGAATAATCCTTGAGGTTTTTCATCATAAGGCCAATTTGTATAATTACTCCACTGATTTCTATTAATTGCATCTGTTCTTTGAAAATAAAACATCCAATTAGATATTAAACCTAGTGAATCTAAAGATATGCGTTGGGTTCCAGATACATTGTATTCGTGCCATTCATAAATTTCTTTTATTAAGTAATTTTGAGGTTTAGCTGCAAAAACTCTAACTTCTTCTTGACTTAAAAATGCAAATGTACTCATTAAATGTATATCTGCATTCCAATTAGTTCTTTTATTAGGAAAATTATCAATACCATCAATAGAATTTATATCTAGAGTATCTAGGTTTTCAAATAAAGGTTGTGTTAGAAATCTATAAAATTGAAATGCCTGAATATTTTGATTAGGTCTAATATATGGAGCTTTTATTGACATTTCGGGAGGATTTACATACTGATCTTCTTGTCCATCATCAGTGTAATAAAAAGGAACATTTGCAGGTATTCTCCAATACTCATTATTAGTTACATCTCTAACAACAAATAAATCTTCTACAGGTCTTAGTGTAAATCTAATTTGAAGTTGATTATATTGTAAGCTTACTAATGGAAAGGCCATTTGACTTGCAAGAGTAAACCAAATATTAATTGGAATATATAAGGTCTTTGCTCTAATAGATGGTTCACTACCAGCTACATCTTTAGTATGAAAGGCATTTGGATAAAAACCGTCATTGTTACTGAATTTTGAAGGATTATTTAATTCAGGAACATTTCCAGTCATTTGATAGTATAATAGTTTTTTGTCTCCTCTAAAATCTCTCTCAACTAAATTATACATATAATCTCCAGAAAATTTTTGAATCATTTGTCCTCCAACATAAAAGGAAACTTCTTTAATTATTTGTGAACCTATATTATCTATCCATTTAAATTCATAAGGTCTCCATTGACTGTATTCAGGATCAGGATTTAGATTTACTTGAACACCCTGAGCATTTTTACAATTACAGCGGTATACACCATTTTTATCACCAATATCTGGTACTATCATAGGTTGAAGAATAGGACTCCAAATATTAGGTAAATTAACAACTAAGTAAGTATCCATCAATAAATCGCCATATCTAGGAACATTAAAAGTAAAAAATGAATCTTGAGTCATATTTAGTACTCTCTGACCATTAATATCTAATCTAAATTTTTGTAAACCAAAATTAGTATATTTACTATATGCAAATTTAAAAAATGTTTTACTAGGATTTCCATTTAAAATTACATTTTGATTACCATAGGCAACTAGATTCATAAGACCTCCAGCCATTTTATGTTATATTATATTTATAATATAATTTTAAACATTTGTTTGAAAAATATATTATTTTAATTATATAATATAATATGGATAGCCAACCATTGGATGTAAAAAGTTCTATTGCAAAAGCTAGATCTCATACTATTGAATTATTACAGGAAAAATTTAAATCTGCTAATCTTTTTAAAATTATAATTTTATTATTAATTGTTGCTGTTTTAGTAGCTGTTATTTTTTGGGTTTTTGGAGTATTCCAACTAGCAGATAGTAATTGTGCAAGACTTAAAAAAGTTTATAATAATGAAACTGCTCCTTTAAATCCTATATCTACTGATGATGTATTTAATAATCCTATTTATGATTTTTACATAAAAACAGCTTATAATTGTTGTAGTGGTGGTAATTTTAAAAATAGTTTTGTTGATTCTAATTCCACTACACCTCCTTTTTGTGCTTTAAAAACTTGTATACAACAAGGAGCTAGATGTTTGGATTTTGAAATTTATTCAGTTAATCATGAACCTGTTATTGCTACTTCTTCAGTTAATAGTTTTAATATAAAAGAAACCTTTAATTATTTAAAGTTTTCAGATGCTATGAATTTTATTGCTCAGAATGCTTTTAGTGTAAGTACTACTCCTGTTTGGAGTGATCCTTTATTTTTAAATTTTAGAGTAATGAGTGATATACCTAATAATCCTATTTATCCTAAAATAGCTACTGCTCTCTTAAATGCTTTTAAAGATAGATTATTAGATACTAAACATAATCTAATGAATACTTGTAAGAGTATTGGTAATCTTCCTTTATCTCAATTTAAAGGTAAAGTTATTAATATTATTGATCCATTTACTTATGATATGTTAAAAACTATTTGTCCTCCAATTCAAGATTGTTCTGGTGCTGCTCCTTCTCAAAATGTTAATAATAATGAAGAAGTTGGTAATAAAGAAGGTGATAGATCTATTTCACAGTGTCAATCTCCTAATCTCTTAGAATTTTTAAATATGCATAGTGGTTCTCCTTTTCTACACACTTTTAGAGTAAAAGATCTATTACTCACTGACACCAATAATTTAAAATATCAAAATAAGACTTTAATGACAATTTTACTTCCCAATTTTAGTCCAGATGCTAAAAACTTTAATCCAAGTTTAGGATTTTCATCTGGTTGTCAATTTGTAGGAATGTCATTTCAAAATTTTGATACTAATTTAGAATATTACACTTTATTTTTTAATAAAGCTGGTTATTCTTTTGCCTTTAAACCTGCTAGTCTTAGATATATTAAAGTTACTGCTCCTGCTCCTGCTCCTTATCCGACATATACCAATGTTAATAGACAACCTCTTATGGTTACTAATGGACACGGACAACAAGTTAATCTTATTAATAATATTGGTCCTAATAGGACTGGAGTTGATAATGTCTTTCCCTTTCCACAAACTAATCTCAAAAATAATCCTAATGATTTTAGTAATACATAAAATATTATTATATATATATATGGGTTATGATATATTAGAAAAAAAAGAATTAGCATTATTAAGAAAAGCAGTTGATGAAGCTGAAATTAAAGCAAAAGTTGAATTATTAAATTCTGAAATAATTGGAAATATTATAAATATTGTTGAAGATTTTTTAAGAAAAAAACAATTAATATGTTATGGTGGCACTGCAGTAAATAATATTCTACCTAAAGAAGAACAATTTTATGATTATAGTATTGAAATGGCTGATTATGATTTTTTTTCAAATGATGCTCTAAAAGATACTAAAGAATTAGCAGATATTTATTATAAAAATGGTTTTGAAGATGTAGAAGCAAAAGCTGGTGTTCATGAAGGCACATTTAAAGTATTTGTTAATTATATTCCTGTGGCAGATATTACTCAATTAAATAATGTCTTATTTAAATCTCTCAAAAAAGATGCTATCGAAATTGATGGAATTTTTTATACTCCTCCTAATTTTCTTAGAATGTCTATGTATTTAGAATTATCTAGACCAGCTGGTGATGTAAGTAGATGGGAAAAAATTTTAAAAAGATTAATATTACTAAATAAAAATTATCCAATTAAGGGAAAAAATTGTGAACATACAAAAATTCAAAGAACTTATGAAGGAAATAAAAAATCTGGTAAAAAAATATTTCAAATTGTGAGAGATAGTTTTATAGATCAAGGTTTAGTATTTTTTGGTGGTTATGCTAATCTATTATATAGTAGATATATGCCTGAAAATGTAAGAAAAAAAATTAAGGCAATTCCAGATTTTGATGTACTATCTGAAGATCCTTTAAAATCGGCAATTTTAGTAAGAGAAAAATTAAATAAAAATAATTTTCAGGATGTTAAAATTTTAAAAGCAAAAGAATTAGGTGAAGTAATTCCAAATCATTATGAAATTAGAGTTAATAATGATACTGTCGCTTTTATTTATGAAACTATAGCTTGTCATAGTTATAATACAATCAAAATTGATGGAAAAAAAATTAAAATAGCAACAATTGATACAATGTTAAGTTTTTATTTAGCTTTTCTTTATGCTAACCGTTTATATTTTGATACCAATAGAATTTTATGTATGGCAGAACTATTATTTAAAGTTCAAATTAGACATCGATTAGCACAAAAAGGTTTATTGAAAAGATTTAGTACTAATTGTTATGGTACTCAAAAAACTTTGACAACAATTAGAACCGAAAAAACAAATAAATTTAAAAAATTAAAATCTTGTAGAAAAAAGAATAAAAAGTGTTCTCAAAAACTTAAAAAAGAATATGAATACAATTTTCTAAGATATATACCTACTAATAATAAAACCCAAAAAATTGTTAAAAATAAAAAAAAGTAATCTAATACCATTATATTTTTATTAAAAATTTTAATGAATATATAATTATATACAAATGTATTCTTTAATGTCAGGCTGTGCAATTTCAGATTTTATTCTTGCCTGTGGTTGTGGATTTTTTTGTGGTTGTGGTTCAAGAAAAAAGTATAAAAAACAATGTAAAAGAGAAGTAGTTAATTATAGAGCTGGTTGTTTAGATTTTATATTTCTTGATAATGGTAATACATTTGTATAATAAATATTTAATTCTATTAACATCTATTTACTAAATCTCCTATATTATAAATTGTTTTAAAAACAAAGATTACAAACCAAGTAACTAATATTATTAGAAAAAAATGAATTAAAAAGTTTAAAATCATTAAATGTTTATCTTCTAAATCATGTTTATTTAATTCCTCCTTAATAAAATCACTAAGAATAAATATGATTGCAAATATAGATGCTGAAAAAACTGCACTATGAATATTTTTATTATCAACTCCTCCTTTTTTCATATTACACCAACCATATGATTTTACCATTTTATACTATTTATATATAATAAAATTGATTAATATAAATATAGATAAAATTTTATAAAATGAAATCTAGTTGGAGAGAAATTATTACAAATTTTAATTCTGAAAATATATTTACTTTAATTGAAAATATTTATAATGATGATAATAAAATTTATCCAGACCGAAATAATGTTTTTCATTGTTTCGATTTTTGTGAAATAGATGAAATTAACGTTGTTATTTTAGATCAGGATCCTTATTATAGCAAAAATCACGCATCTGGGTTGGCATTTGCAACACTTAATAAAGATTTGCCACCGTCATTAAATAATATTAAAAAACTATTAAAATCAGATTTAAATATAGAATTAAATAATCCAAATCTAGAAAATTGGGCTAGTCAAGGAGTTTTACTATTAAATAGTTCATTAACAGTTGAGGAAAATAAACCAGGTAGTCATATTAAATTATGGAATAAATTTATAGATTATATCATAAATATTTTAAGTGAAAGAAAAAATATTGTTTTTATAGCCTGGGGCGCATTTGCTTTTAAAAAACTTGAAAATATTGACTTAATTAATAATAAATTAATTGTTTCTTCCCATCCATCACCTTTGAGTTGCAATAAAAAATTTAGAAATTTTCCAAGTTTTAATGATTCTAAAATATTTTCAAGAACAAATTTATTATTATTAACATTAAATAAAAAAGAAATTGAATGGTAATAAACAAATATTATTATATAAATAATAATGACTGACTCTGCAACGAGACCTACTTGGGATGAATATTTTAAAGAAATTGTAAATATAACCTCTAAAAGATCTGTGTGTCCTAGACTTAAAGTGGGTTGTTTATTAATTAAAGATAATAGAATTATAGCACAGGGTTATAATGGATATTTACCGGGTTGTGATCATGAACCAATTTATAAAGATGGTCATAATATTGGTACTATTCATGCTGAACAAAATGCCATAACTGATTGTGCACGGAGAGGTGTTTCTACAGAAAATTGTACAGCAATAATAACTCATTATCCTTGTTTTAATTGTTTTAAGTTATTGGCAGCATCAGGTGTTGAATCAATAAAATATATTAATGATTACAATAATGATAGTGAAGTCTTTTCTTTAGCTAAAAAAAAGAATATGTCTATAATTAAGATATAAAATTAATGATTAAAGAATAATATAAATGATTATACATTTTTCGCGTCCAATAGCAATTTTTGCTGTAAAGAATTTAGCTCTTGTTGACTATGATGTCGCTACTAGAGTTTCAGATGCTGTAGCTGAAGTATCTATATGGGGATATCAGCATGATTTGCCAATAATAGCAAATTATGCGATAGATGGATTACAAAAATTAGATGAATTTGGTAGTTTATTAATTGCTTTAGTTGCTTTTATAATTAATCATACAATTTAATTATGATTAAATGTCACTAAAATCATTATCAGTAATATAACACATAATAAAAAAGCAAAAACTATAGAATGTATACCAATTGTATAGCCGATACCAGTTTTGAAGGTATTTTCCTGATTAATATATTGGTAATAATTGATACTTGTAAAGATAATTGATATTAAAACAATAATTAGAAAAATTCTAACAAAAATAGTAGCTTTTTTTAATCTAATTAAAATTCCAGCGATTCCAGTTAAGATTCCAGCGGTTCTTAGTAAAGAAAGAAAGGAATTTTCTGATGCATAATCTAAAGAAAGTTGTTGTCTTTTGACAGTATCTTTTAAGATTTCATCTTCAAATTGATTCATTATAAGATATAATAATTAAAGAGAAAAATAGTTAAGACCTTTGGTTATAAAATAGAAACAAAATCCAAATACTAAACTATTAATTAAATATCCCCAAATATTAGGATTACCATCCGATTTAAATAAACCTGGTATAATTTTAAATAAATATCTTTGAATAATTGGTAATTGAAATAAAAAATATAAAACTGCTATAAGTATAGGTTGTTGAAATTCTTGGTAATAGCTTTCAATTATGGAGCTATTATCTTCTAATTTTTTATTATGATCTATAATATCTTGAGATGTAGTATTATTATCAATATTAAATTCAGTAGGTGGTGGTGGTATATATTCTTGTTGAATATTTTCATCTGTTGTTAAGTTTGTAGTATTAGTAGGAATATTTCTATCAGGAAGATTAGTTTGTCCAGCTAAAGTAGCTTTTTGAAGACTTGTAATCATTTCATTATAACTTTGTTGATCTTGCGATTGATTAGATAGTTTATTAATATCAGTCTCTCTTGAAGAAATTTGATTTTCTAAAGGATTGCTAATAGCAATGTTTTCAATTTGAGCAGGAACACCCAAAAGAGAAGAATTTGTCTCTGTAGGTTGTAAATCAGAAAGAGAAGTTGTACCAGCCATATTAGTATAATTTGAATAAATTAAAATTGTACTAATTACGTAAATTCTACACTTTTTTCTTTATTTCCACATTTTATTGAATGTTCATTAAACACATAACAATCTTTTTCATGTTCATAAATTTGATCTTTTACCTCATCTAAAGGAGGCCCTTTAAATACAATACACTCTTTTCCTTTACAAGTTTTTCTAAATAATGATGCTAAACCAAACCCTAAAAGTATTGAAATTAATATACCTCCGAAATCACTCATAAATATTTTTTTAATAACTTTTATCATCTATATATATATATATATATATCTAATTTTTAATTTTCTTTGCTTGAGTTTGAATTGGAATAGTTTTTATTAAAGTTCTATCTTCTGGACATTTTAATTTATCAGCTGAAAAGTCAAAACAATTTCCAACAGTATCTCTATATTCTATTTTATCTAAATTATACGGAGTAGGATAAACATGAACCACTTCTTCCTCAGAATCACTCAAAAAAATAAATAAAAGTCCTAACGCCAAGGCAATTATAAAAACAGGGATATTAAATAAACGTTTGAACATATAAAATATATAACTATTTTTTATTACTCAAAATTTTACCTTCTTCTAAAGTATATTCTAAAGATTCTAATGTTGTATGTTTTTCTATAAGATAATACATTTCTTCATTTTTTTCTACAGTTCTAAATATATATTTTAGATCACTTATGGTTTTATTAAGTGGTAATATATCTGAAATATAATTTTCAGCAACAGTTTTTAATAAATGTTTATTTTTAGTTGACTCATAAACTTTGCAATAATCTTTAATTTTATTAATAGATACAAATAAATCTTTCTCAGCGGTTTTTAGTAATTGTTGACTCTCTGGATTATCTGCTACATTTATATAAAATAATTCAACTTTTTTATACAATTCATCTTTTTTAGATAATTCTTCTTTAATTTGATTAAATTTAGCTAAAGCATCACTTTCTGAAATATATCCAAATAGGTAATCTAATTTAATTTTTATGATATTAATTTTTAAGTTATTTATTTCTTTACTAACTGTATCTATAATTTCATCACTTAAATTATATTTACCTTTATCAATTTCTATATGTAAATTACATGGTTTTTGTGTATGATTGCAAACAGCTTTCAATATTCCATTTTTATTTGTAAATAAAGTACCTCCTTCTTGTTTACAATTTATACATAAATTTTTCATTTGTTTAAATTTAATTTTTTTTTCTTCAAGAGTTAATGTAGGATTATTAATGATTTTATTTTTATTTTGATTAATTTTTGATTCATAACTTTCTTTTAATTTATAATAATTACTTATTTCTTCATTTAATTGAGATTGGGACATATTTTATATTATATAATTAATATATTTTTCTATTTAATATAATTGTTTCTGGATTGTTGTAAAATTCTGGTTCTGGTAAATTAGTAATTAAATTTTGAGATTTTTTCCTTTTATAATCTGATAATTGAACTAATTTTGTCATTATATATTCTTTTTCTTTTTTTAATTTTTTTCTTTTTTCCTCTTCACTTATGTTACCTTTATATCTACAATATAATATAATACCTAAAATTATAAAAAAACCAAAAATTAAAGTTAAATTAAATATAAAATTAATATGTTTCTCTCTAAATTTTTTACAAGATTCTAGTGTATTTCTCAAAAAATATTTTGTTCCTGGTTCTATTAAATTTGGTTTAACATCCATATTATTTAGTATTATTTTTTGAAAATATATTATACATATTATCTATATGTCTGATAAAAAATCTTGTGATCACAAAATTGAAGTTCCTGATGCTGGACAACCATTAGTTTTTTTTATAATTGTAACTGTTGTATTCTTTTTTGTAAGCTATAATGGAGCTAAAGTTCCAGATGAAAAAAATTTCCATGGTGATTTTCCTATTCCAGATGATAAAAATTTAGTAAGTATGTTAATTTATATATCTCTTTTGGTTGCTGGAAATTATTTTATTAATTTAAATATTTCTAAAGAAGTTTGTGGAGCTCCTATGTTTTTTCAAACTTTTATAACTACTCTTTTGCCCTGGGTTTTAATTTTTGTTGTTTTATTATTCATATTAAGAATTATGCCTGGTTGGTTAGCTCCTTTTTCTAATACTGTTGGATATTTAATTGCTAAAGTAGCTGGTCTAGAAAAATTATTAGATCAATTATTAGTTCCTCAAGTAGAGATTGAGAATGGATTACCAGATGGAACAGAGGAACAGAAAAAGAATCTAGGATTAGTTACACAAAATTTAGAACAAATTTATAAAGATAAATCATTATTAATAAATGAAGTCACTATTATGAATTTTTCAGAATTTTATCAAAGATTTAATAAAGCTGGATTATTTAATCAAAAATTTATTAAAGAAGAAGAATCAGAAAAAAGATTTCCTCAAAATGAATTTTATAATTATATAATTTTAAAAGATAAAGTAGCTGAATATTTATGGTATTTATTAACTGGTCTTTTAGTAACTTCTGTTTCCTATAATTATATTGTAAGCTCAGCCTGTACAACTTCTGTTAAAGAAATGGAGAAAACTCATCAAGCTTATCTTAAACTTCAAGAACAGATTGATCAATCTAAGAAAAATACGACAACTTATCAGATTTCCTAAATTAAATTTCTTTAAACCTTGGAAGTGTAACAAAAAATAACACTAAATAATAAGATAATATTGCTAATATAATAGCAACTACCCAAACTGGAACTACTGTTTTTTTTTTATAGCCTAATCCAAAAGTTTTTATACTTCCATCTTTATTATATAAAAATCCGGGTTTAAATAACAATAATATTGTAAAACTTATTAAGAATAATGTTATTGATACTAAAGTCATATTATTTTTTACAAAATTAAGAAACATTATATATATAAGATTATAATTTTATATATATTTAACTTAATTTATTGAATTTAATTACCTACTCTATATCCATATTTCTTCAACATTTTTTTTGCGGTTCTTGCTATTCTTTTATAAGATTTTTGACGAAGTCTTGGATGTCCCTTACCTTTATAACTTCTTGGTTTATTTCCCCATTCTTTAGCTCTAACATAGGCTGCATAAACACCTTTGGGATTTATTTTACAAGTTCCTTTGGTACATATAGGAAAATCTGGATGTTGTTTATCTCCAGGTGTCTTTTTTCCTAAAAAACATTTTTTTCCGCACTTTTTATACATTCTTGTTCTTTGGGCTCCAAATGGAGCTGATTTATGCCATCCAGCCCAGGGAACGTGTTTTCTAGTTTTACTCATTATATATAATATCTATAAATTTATTTAATCAATAATCTACTTCTGCTTCAATATCTCCAAAATCATCATCTCCAACTATATGTTCAATATTATATTGTTCATTTAAAATTTCTTTTTCTGCTTCTTGATCTACCAACAAATCTAATAGATAAATATCTTTATTCATATTTGTTACTAAATCATTTATACCTAATTTTTTTTCTAAAATTGCTGTTTCTTCTAATTTTGCTCTTTCCTCGTCATATGTATCTTGAACATACTGTGTTAATCCTTTTTGCAATCCTTTATTCCATCTCTCTAATTTACTATTTTTAAATATATTTTCTATCTCTCTTTCTTCATCAGTTAAATGTTTTAAATAATCTGTTATTTGTGTTTTTTCTTTTTCTTTTGATCTTAATACTTTTTCCATTACATCTTCATATGATACATCTATTATATCTTTATTATTACAAATTATTTGTATAAATTCTGTTAACATTTCCGAAATCTTTCCTGCTAATTCTTTTTGTTCATCACTTATTAAGTCTTGAAATTCTTCTTCACCATCACTTTCATCAACAGCTAATTCACCTATTTCTTCTGTAGCAAACTCTTGTCCTGGTACTTTTTCTTTTTTTGTTTTAAATATACTTTTATCTTGAGAAATTTTAATATATTCTATAAAAGTTAAATAATATAAATAATTAACTATCAACATTATTATTTTTCCATCAAATACAGAATATGTTTCTTTACCTTTAATTTTTATATTCGATTGATAATAAATTTTATTTATTAACTCTTTTATTTCTTTTGCTGACTTTTGAATTGTTCTACTTACATCTTTTAATTGTTCATCTCCATATAATTTTGTCAAATTTTGATAATACTGCTTTATTATTATTTTTATATCCATTACATGACGTTCTGATAAATTCCAGTGTCTTGGTATCATTATATTATCATAATCGATTTCATTTAAAACTATATTTGGTAATATCATAATTAAATTATTTAAACTATTTTTAGAAAATTCTAACATATTATTTATCTTTAAATTTACATCTGTCTCTCTAAAATTATTCAAATTTTTTATACATTCTATCATTTGCTTTATTTTTGACTTATTTAATTTTGTATTTCTTGTTATAAAATTCTCTATTATTTCTAACATATTATCATTTTCTTTTGCTAAGTAATTTTTTAATGTCCTAATTTCTTCTATGTCTTCTGTATATGTTAAGTCATAATCATCTAATAATTTATTTATCTTTTCCAAAAAAGAAGTAGGAAATATTTCTGATCTATTTTCATCTAAATAATTTATATATTCTCTCAAAACTAAAAAATTATTACCATAACTCTTTTTAAAATCTAGTTTTATAATATTATTTTTTGATATATATAAAATTAATTGATTAAAATTATCTATAGAAAAATTTCTTCCATTTAATTTTAAAATTTTTATCTGTTCTTCTAAACTCATTTCAGGTCTTAGATCTGTTGGTTTTTCTTGACATATTGCTCTTAATTGATCATCTATTGGTAAATTAGTTGCAAATCTACAATAATAAATAAAAGTTTTATAAATAATATTTTCTGAAAATTCAGGATTAATTACTGGATAAATAACTCTAGTATTTCTTGGATCAAAAAACAGAGGTGAATATGTCATTAAATTTATATCGTATAGAATATTAGATAGATATTCTACTTGTTCATTTGTTTTAAGTATACTTGGAGAAATATTAGTAAAATATTCTAAGGTATTATTTATTGTATTACAACAAGCATTCTCTAAAAATGCATCTCCATTCACATTTGTCAAGATTGGTTTTTCCTTACTTATTATTTTTTGAATATCTTCTTGAATTAATAAGGATAATCTTATAATTTTGGATTTTATTGTATCTATTTCATCTAATTGTTTTTGGGATCCTTTTTTTAAACTACTTAATAATTCACTTTTAAATGCTGGAGTAAAAGGTTGAATATCTTTAATATGAAAAGGGATTAATGGTGGTAAAAATGTAGTCCATAATTTAATGTCTAATGAATCTGGTACAATTTTACTTTCTTCTAGCGAGAGATATATTTTTTTCTTTTTAAACAATTCTAATATATCATTATTATTTAAAACATATTCTTCAATTATACTTTCCATTTTTTTTGCTATACTTGATTCTTTTGATTTATATATTGAATTCCAAGGCTTTACACTACTAGAAATTTTATTTGCAACACAAGCTATATAAACTACCCCCGTCTTATCTATTCTTCCATCCATAGGATATCCTGAAAATGATTTAATACATCCTGGAAATGTTTTTTGAGTTTTTATTTGAGGAATGCTAATTTGAATTGCTATTAAATAAAAGACAAAAATTAAAATTAATAATGATGAATCACTTGCTTCTTCATATGAAGGTAATTTTCTTTTATCACCTCTTTTTTGAGCTTTTAAAATTGCTGCATCATATTCTTTTTGACTAGGTAAATTTATTTTATGAATATCTAATACATATTTTATTATAAAATCCATTTGATGATCAATCGATATTCCCATTTGTTGAGCTAATGATAAAACTACATTTTGTATAACTTTAATTAATGGATTTGCTACTTCTTTTGTTTGTTTTGGTGTAGGATCACTATTTATAAATAAAACATTTCCTGCATCTTCTTCTAATAAACTTCTAGTTTGTAATTTATATCCAGATTCATCAAATCCTTCTTCTGTATCCAAATCTATACTTTTAATAGTATATCCACTATGTTTATCTATCCATTTATCACCATCTTCACTTAATGTTCCTTGTTCTGCACAAATTAAATCTAATGCCAATCTATAATTTTGTTTACTTATGTAAACTTGTGCCAAATCACTTAAAAATTTTGGTAATAATTTTACATTAGTATTTTTACAATATAACCAATATTTATCTTCTGTTTGATAAGCCTCTCTTGTAAATTTTAATACAAAATTTATAATATTATTTTGTTTTTTTGCAAAATCTGCTTCACCTAATATCAAATCTCTCAGTTTTTCAAATGGAGAACCTATCAAATCACTTTCACTAACTTGACTTCCTAATATTTCAAATGCTCTATTATATTTCAGTTTATCATAAGTTTCAACTTCAATCTCTTTTGTAATTATTTTTAGATTGTAATTATAATCTGTATCAATTGCAGTTTTAATTCTTTGTAAATCTAATCTGTATTTTTCATCAAATTCTCCTATTATTTTTTTAATATTTTTTTTCTGAATAGCTTTTGTAACTACATTATCAGATATACATTCTTTATCTTTTTCAAAACATTTAAATTGACTTTCACAAAAAAATTTATTTCCTTCTAAAAATACATCTTGAGAGATTGAACTGTCTTCTTTCCAATTATTATCTTCTCTAATAAATATTTTTGGTTTCTCTCCTTCTTCTTCTAAAATTGCATAATCTCCATTTATTACTGGTCTTTGTTTTTTTATCATAGCTTCTGCATCTCTCGAAGCTTCTATTTTATTTAAACCTATAGTTTCTTGTAATTTTGTTGTGAGAAAATCTAAAAATGCTTCTGGACTTTGACTCTCTTTTTGTTCTTGATATTCATTTATTATATCATAAAATGTATTATCATATTTTTTGTCAAAAAATATTTGTTTTCCATTGTCATCTTCTAATTCATCTTTTGCAAAGTATTTTTTACTTAAAACATATTTTTTACAGCTATTTTCTTCTTGTTCTTTTGCTAGATTTGCTTCTATTTCTATAAATTGATCCAAAACGTTAGAAACCATTAAATCAACTGTTATTTTTGAAATTGCTGACATAAATAATTTTGCACTATCAATCCTTATCATTTTGTCAAATATTTCTAAACTTGTTACATCTTTTTTATCACGACTTATATTATAAGCAGAAAGTACTGCCTCTGAAACATCATCACTACTCTCCAATATTTTAACTATAAAATCTACTTCATTTTTTTCATCTTTTTCTTTAAGCACTAATTTATTAAATATTTGTAAAAATTTTTTATTGTTAACTACAAAATTTTTCTTATAATCTAATATTTTTTCATTTAAAAATTCTTTTATATCTTCAAATTGTTTGTAAGCTATATTTTTTGTATAAATCATAAATGGTTCTAAATATTGTACTACTTTTATATACGATAAATCTCCCTTTATATGATCTTTAATTAAATTAAATAATACTCTTGTTTTCGGTACAATTGCTTCTAAAAATTTTTTATATTTATCATCTATATCATCTGGTATTGTTTCATCTAATATAAATTGTTTTATATTATTTAAAAAATTTTCATCTGAATATTCTAAACTTTTATCTAATTCTGTAACTGAAATACTATTAACTATTGTCTTTTTATTTAAAAACTGCCAATAATTTAAATAGTGTAAATTCAAATTACTTTGTTCATATATTGAAGTTAATGGCAAATTAATATGTGAAAATTTATAGGTTGGCATTGGTAATGTTAAAATACCTTTTAAACTTAATATATCATTTTCTGTTGCTTTTATAACTGTATTTATTATTTTTCTTTCTTCATTCATTTCACTCATTAATCTATTTAAACCTAAATTATAAACTTGACTCTGAAATCTTGTCATAATTAATTCCTCATCTCTTGAAGCATATGATTTTTCATCTCCTAATGTATTTACAATAGTATAAATATTTTCATTTACTGGGATTTGAGCAATAAAATTATCTAAATTATTATTTGTAAATGGAGTTTCTAATTTATTTAATTGATTTAAAAAATAACTATATTTACTTTGTTCATCTGGAACTTGATTACTTTTCCAATTATTATATACTTCACTATATTGAATTAATACTTGAGCTAATGTTAAATTATCCACATAAGAAATATCATCTTCTAAATTTGTATCATAAATTTTTCTATTATTTATAGATACTGGTAATATCCAATATAATTTTTTATCTAATTTTTCCAAACTTTTAACTAATGGTTTAAAATCAGATCCAAAAATCTTTGGTTTGATTATATTTTTTTCAGGAATAAAATCTGAATATTCTAATCTTAATTCTTTATATCTTTCTATTATTGTATGGATTCTATTTAATTTTGATGGTGTTCTATCTTGATTTGGTATACTTGATAATAACTCGTCTAATAAATCATTTGTTTGTTTATCTATTCCATATCTTTGTTCTGACTCTGGTATATCTATAATTTGTGTAACTTTATCTAATTCCTCTCCTATTTCTATCTGATCTGCATCCAAAATTATATCCTGTGGTTTAAATAAAGATTCTCTTTCTAAATCTACTAGATCATTGTCTTCTATTGAAGCAAATTGAGCATCTGGTGGTAAATCTTCTTTATCTTCATCCACTAAATTATCTGGTTTCTCTCTAATTTCTATTTTTTCAATTGGTAAATCTTCTGGAATTCCTTTAAATTCAAAATCTAGATAAATTATATCATTATTTGGATAGGTTTTAATTTCAATCATATCATTTTCTAAATTAGTTATTTGCCCAGTAATTATTAAAGGTAAATCACCGCCAAAATAAATATTTATCCAATTACCTGGTAATAAATTATTTTGTTTAGCATACCCTTTTTGTTCTGGTTTACTTAAAATATTTATACTTTCTATTGATTCATCATCTAATTCACCTTCACTATTTATAGTTAAAATTGTTTGATTATTATCACTATCCACCAGTTTTATTTTGTCTTTATCTATATAATTTATGTAAAACAATTTTTCATTTAACTCTTCATTAGTTGGTGCATCTATTGATATTATATCTCCCAATTGTAAATTTAAATTATCTGATTTTGGGGAATCACTCATTACCTTATATTTATAGTAGAAATTAATATTCATTACGAAAAAATTTAATAAATAGAGTTAAAGATAAACTATAAATAATATTAAAATAATGATTTGTGATATCAGTGATTTCATTAATCAAAGTGATTTTAATCTTAGATTAACTGATAATAATAGATGGCAAGAATTATTATCAAATAAAGGTTTAGAAGAAAAATTTATAAATAAAGATGAATCTTTTATTATTAAATACAAAAAAAATGATTTATCAAAAGAAAATTATAGTACTATTGGAAAACTTAGATCTATTGTTTGTAATGATACATCTATATTATCTTTTTCTCCACCTAAATGTTTAGATTTTAATGAATTTATTAATAAATATCCATGTCATGAGTGTTTTGCTGAAGATTATATTGAAGGAACTATGATTACAGCTTATTTTAATAAAAAGACTAATAAATGGGAAATTTCTTCAAAATCAGCTATCGGAGCTTCTGTTTATTTTTATGATAAAGACTTAACTTTTGATAAAATGTTTTTTCAAGCTTGTGAAAATTGTAATTTTTCACTTGAATCTTTACCAAAAGATTACTGCTATACCTTTGTCCTACAACATCCTAATAATCGAATTGTTTTAAATATAACCATTCCATATATTTATTTAATTAAGGTTTATCAAATTAATAACACCTCAATATTTAAAGTTGATCTTTATAACTTTGTTACTGAAAATAATTTATTAAATAAATCTGAAAATCAATTAACAATTGGTTTACCTAATTGTTATCCTATTGATTCATATGAAAATTTATATAATTATTTTGGAAGTAATAATACTCCTATTCAATATCCAGGTGTTATGATATATCATAAAGATGGTGATCGTACAAGAATTAGAAATCCTGTTTATCAAGATATTAAATATTTAAGAGGTAATCAACCTAAATTATTTTATCAATATTTAGAATTAAGAAAACAAAACAAAGTAAAAGATTATTTATATTATTTTCCAGAATCTGGAAAATATTTTTCAGAATTTAGAAAAATTTTGCATAGATTTACTTTAACTTTATGGCAAAATTATATTTCTTGTTTTATTCAAAAACAAAAACCTTTAAAAGATTACAATTTTCAATATAAAATACATATGTATAATTTACATAATTTATATCTTGAAAATAAAGAACCTATTACAAAATCTGTAGTTATTAATTATATTAATAATTTAGATGCTGCACAAATTTTATATGCTATCAACTATGTTTAATTTAATTAATATAAAGTATTATAGTATCAATATAAATATAAAATATTTTAATAATAATATAACACTGATATGAATATTGTTGCTGGTATTCAATTATATGAAGAAGAAGATTTTATAAAACCTACATTACTAAGCTTATTACAACTTTGTGATAAAATTATTCTTGTTGAAGGATGCTGGATTAATACCTTAAAAGTAACAAAAAGCAAAAGAAGTAGAGATAAAACTATTGATATTATTAAAGATATTATGGAGAATCATGACCCCGATAAACGTATTGAACTACACTTCTTTAATGGAAAAGATCAAAAAGAACATAGACTTCATATTTTAAATCACTCATTAAAATATAAACCTGACTGGTATTTACAAGGTGATGGTGATGAAATTTTTCACGAAAATGAGATCCCTATATTAAAAAATATTATGAATACTACTGATAAACATGCCATTAATCCTAATCATAAATTGTTCTGGAACGATTTAACCCATTATGAAAAGTGGAAACCTTCTGGAAGGTTTTTTAAATTTAAAAACTTGGACACTTCTAAATTAATATATAATGATTGTAATTCTTATTGTCATAAAGATGACCATAATTATTTTAGAAATCATAATCTTTTAGTCCCCAACAATATATTTATATATCATCCTTCTTATGTTAAAAATTTTGAACGTCAGCGTTTAAAATGGTTCCATAGGACTATGGATGATAAAAAAACTTTTCCTCATGGTATAGATATAAAATTAAAAATGGTATATCGAAAAACCTTTTCGAATGCTATTGATTTTCAAAATTCTTTACAAAAATTACCTCATCATGAATTACCTTTAGTATTACAATGAGTTATCATAATATCATATGTGATGAATATAAATTTATTTGTCTACAAATTCTTGTTTTAATTTCTCATATATTTCAATTCCTTTACTAGAAACTTCTACTAGTCTTTGAATTATAATTTCATTATCTACTTCTTGATTAAATCCAATTTTTAAAACACAAATATTAATATGAGGATGAGGTTGTCTAAATCCAACAAAAGTTACTTCTTTTCCAAAATATATTTTGTAAATTAAATATTCTAATACTTTACCTAGAGTAAAACTTTCATCAACTAATTCTATATCATATGAATTTTCTAAAGTGCTATGAGAACTTGAAATTAAGATTTTTTCTTGTAAATCTGTAATAAATTTTTTGAATTTATTCACCATTATACTACACGCTTTTTCCAAAATTTCAAAGTTTGAATAAATACCTATTGATTTTATAATAAAATCAAAACTATCAGGAATAACAATTCTTGCTCCTTCCATTAGTAACCAATCTTTCTTAATAAATTCTATATCTTCTTTATCTTCTTCATCTAATGTTTTCAATTTTTCTTCCCATTTTTCTTCTATCTTTTCTTTATCAATAGTACCTCCAAAAGCACATGTTGAAGTTACATTAAAAGTACCACTTTCTTTTGCAGTTCCTATATCAAATTCACATGATAATTTTATTTGTTCTCCTGGAATATTATCTGCTAATTGCGGTTGTAATCTTAGAAAATCAATGTAACTATTTGTTATAGAATCAGGTGGAAATATTTTTTTTGTAACACTATCATCTAAATAAGTATTATTTACTATATTTTTAACTTTAAAATTTTCAGTTGTTACATACATAATTTCTTTTTTATCATTTGATAATTCTACCTCTAATATATGATCTTTATATGGAAATGTTAAATCATTAATATGAATTGGTATACAACTTAATCTTTGTTTTATAATCTCATTATTAAATCTAGTAGTATTAATATCAATTGTAGCTTTATTTTGAGCATAGGGAAATGTTCTAAAAACAAAACAAGGAATTTCTGATATTATTATTCTCCGGATTGCATTTATTAAACTAGAATTAATATTACTTATAGTAAATTGTAATGTACTATCTTCATCTATTATACTTTGAACTGTTGGATTCATTATATATTTAATATATAATTAATTTATTAAATCAATTTTTTTAGTTAAAATAAGTTAAATATACACTTTTTATAAAGTATAGATGAGTAAAATTCTTTACTATAGTAATTTTTGTGAAAATTGTAAAAAACTATTACAAAATTTAGCTAAATCACAAGAAAAAAAAGATATTCATTTTATTTGTATTGATTCACGTATTCAAAAAAATAATAAAACTTATATTGTTTTACAAAATGGACAAGAAATTTTATTACCACCTCAAGTTAATCGTGTACCTGCTTTATTATTTTTAAATCAAAAAGAACAAAATATTATATTTGGTGAAGAAATTAATAATAAAATTAAACCTACAGAAAACTTATTTACTACTAATAAACCATCAATTATTAAACAAACAGAAGAACCTATGGCTTTTTCTTTTAGTGGTGGTGCATGTGGTGTTGTCTCAGATAATTATAGTTTTTGGGATCAAGATGCTGATCAATTATCTGCAAAAGGCGATGGTGGTATGAGACAATTATATAATTATTCAACTATTAATCAAAATGATAAAATTAATACTCCTGAAGAAGATTATCAACCAGATAAAATTGGAGAAGTTTCATTAGAAAAATTACAACAAGAGAGAAATCAATCTCTCCAATCTAATTAATTATAATTTATCATTTTTTCATAATAAAATAGAGAGAAAATTGAAATAATTATAAAAAAAATATTATTTTTAAAATACTTTTATGGAAACGACAATTATCTGTGCACTCCCTTACTATTGTCCTAAAATTGATGAATCTTCTAATGAAGCAAGAGATTTAGATTTACCTGAAATGAAAAGAAATTATCCTAATGGTTTTAAGTGTTGTAATATTGATTATATTCCAAAAAAATTTTCACAATTTAGATCCCAACATATGAATAGACAAATACATAAAAAAAATGTATTAGATCCAAAAACTAAGGAATATAAAGAAAATTTGGGTGATAGCGACAGCATATATGAAGCATTTGATAAAAAATGTAAAGAAATTAGACAATTGAAAAAATTAATTTTGGAAAAAGAGAAAGAGATTGAAGATGAAAAGTTCATTAAAGACAGAATTTTAAATTCTAATTTAGAATTACAAGAAGAAATAAAAGAACTAAAAAAAAAATTAAAACCTAAAAAATTAATTGTAAAAGAAGCTAATTTAATTGATATGTAAGTTTAAAAAAATTATTAAAAATTTACATTATTTTTTATTTGTTTTTTTTATATAATCTATCATAAATTTTTACCATATTTATTATAAACAATAACACAAAAATCAATCTCTCCAATCGAATTAATTATAATTAATTAAATCTACTTAAATTAATATATATAAGATTAAATATGCTTCTCGATAAAGATGAATATCTGGAAATATTTATTGAACATTTTATAGCATTTATTGAAGATGTAGGCCTATTATATGAAAATGATGATAAAGTTCAACTTTTAAAAGAAGGCATAATTTGGAGTGCTGAAAATAATAAAGAAAGAGTTATTAATTGTTGGAAAAAATATGTATGTGATAATTTTAGAGAACAAATTGCTAATAATGATTACGAATTCTTTACCGATCATGCAGATTGGAATAAAGTTATTACACATAAAAATAAAGATTTAATAATGCCTAAGTTAATGGAATTGAGAGAATCTGTAAGAAATCTTGATATTAATAATAAATTAAAGGCATTAAAATATGTTGAAAATTTAATTAAATTATGCGATTTATATAATTCTTAAACAATAATTTAAATAAATATAATTAATATTAATTATATTTATGGATAATTCAGATAGAGAAGTAATTGATGATTCTAATACGGAAATTAAAGATGAAACATCTAAAGAAAATAGTGATTCTACAGATAATGAAAAATCTCAAAAAAAATTTATGGAATCATTTCAAGATAAAATTTTCTCTGAAATTCTTGAAACTGCAAAAAATATTGATATGAATAATGATGAAAAACAAAATAGTACTCAAGATGAAAATAGTGAAACTACAGTAGATCTAACTGAATTTAATAAAATTATTAGTGATTTTTTACAAGATATTCTTTTAACTTTTCCTGAATTAATTGATAATTTAGATGATCATTTAAAAATTATTTACAATAAAGATAATGAAGATCCTTTAATACTTGATAATGCTTTTAAAAATATTTATCTTTTTGCACAAAAAACTTATCCTGAAAGATTTTTTGATATTTTATATCAAAATGATAAAATATTTGATGATGATGACAATAATAACACTTATTTTTTACCCAATATTCAATTCTCTCAATTATGGAAAGAAGATATATCTGATCAAACTAAAAAAACTATTTGGAAATATATACAATTAATTCTTTTTACTGTAGTTACTAATGTTAAAAGTGATAATTGTTTTGGAGAAACTGCAAAATTATTTGAAGCTATAGGTGAAGATGAATTTAAAAATAAAATTAAAGAAACAATGGAAGAAATGCAAAATGTATTTAGTAATGCTCAATCTCAAGAAAATAATACTGAAGGTATAAATATGGATAATTTGCCAAATCCTAATGATATTCACAATCATATTAATGAATTAATGGATGGAAAATTAGGTAAATTAGCAAAAGAAATTGCTGAAGATACTGCTAATAATCTCGATATCGATCCAGAAAATATTAATAATGTTGGTGATGTTTTTCAAAAACTATTTAAAGATCCTTCAAAATTAATGGGAATTGTTAAAAACGTTGGATCTAAATTAGATGAAAAAATGAAAAGTGGAGAACTTAAAGAAAGTGAATTAATTCAAGAAGCTACTGAAATGATGGGAAAAATGCAAAATTTACCTGGAATGGATAAAATGAGTGATATTTTTAGTAAATTAAATATGCCTAATTTTGCTGGAAATGGTAAATTTAATAAAGGTGCTTTTGACTCTATGATGCAAAATAATCTTAAAAAAGCTAAAACTAAAGAAAGAATGAAAGCTAAATTAGATGATAATAAAAAAAATAATGATCAACCTGATGATAATTTATCAAAATCGGAATTAGATAAAGTTAATCAAAATTTACAAGAAATTATGAAACAATTAAATTTAGATAACATTCCTGATATAATGGAGCAAATTAATTCTCAAAATTCTCAAAATTCTAGTAAATCCAAAAAGAAGAAAGGAAAACCTGCTAAGAAAAAATAAAATTTAATATATATATATGTCTATCCCATTTTGGATTAATAAACCTTCAATATTAATTGAACCAAAATATATCTTTGATCTATGGCCTCAAGAAAAAATGTCCTACAATCAAAAACTTAATGCTATTTCTAGAGTAGTCATTTTATTAACTATTTTAGGATCTATGGTTTTTATGTCTTTAAGATTATTTTTTACTGGAATTATTACTTTAGGTGTTATTATTTTTTTACACTACATTCAAGAAAAAGAAAATAAAAAAGAAAAAGAATCATTTGTTTCAATGGATTTTATGAAAAAAAATTATCTACCTCCTGCTCCTATTAATCCTTTAATGAACGTGCAATTAACTGATTATAAAGATGATCCTGAAAGAAAACCTGCCGCTCCATCTTTTAACCCTATTGTAGAAGAAAATATTAATCAAAGTACTAAAAAATTTGTTGTTTCATCTTTTGAACCTCAAAATAAAACTGAAGAAGAATGTATTAAATCTAGGTTATTTCAAGATTTAGGAGATAATTTTGTTTTCAATCAATCTATGAGAAATTTTTATTCTACTCCTAATACTACTATTCCTAATGATCAAAAAGCTTTTGCTGAATTTTGTTATGGTGATATGATTTCATGTAAAGAAGGTAATCCTATAGCTTGTGCTCAATGGGAACCTAGATTAGGATCTGTTCCTGGTGGATAATTTATATTTATTTAATTAAAATTTTTATATTAAATAAATATATATATGATTGCCAGTGATTATACCTTTAATAAAATGACTAATATTAATGATGATTCTTGTGCTCTAACTCAAACTAACATTGAAAACTCACAAGCTGAAAATTACATGTTAAATAACTTTTTTCCTGCTTGTCCTATGACTAAAGCTATCGACTTTGCTACTCAGCAACCCTTTGTTTTCTATAATGGAAGTCATCAAGTCGGCATAAGTGGTTGCAATATTACTCAAAATAGTGAGCTTTTACATACTCCTATTTCTAGACCTCCTTGTAGAATTAGTCTTTTACAAAGACCTTTCGCTACTGTTCCCTTTTTAGGAAGAGGCAGACATAATGTTAATTTGGAATCTGTTTTAAGGGAAGGTGAATTAATTCAAAATAATCATAAATCTGTTAATCCTTCTAGTGAAGTTAGTTACATTAACTATAAAAACTATCCACTTATCCCTGAAGTTCAAAATACATTAGCTAATGGATCTAATCAAATTGAATCTGATAAATATGCTGGATGGATTCGTGGTGGTCTTCCATCTAGAGAATATGCTAGAGATCAATGTAATGTATCTTCATAATAATAATTTAAATATATATTTATTAATAAATTTATATTTAATGGATCATGTAATTTTAGATTTTATACCTACATACAAACTAATTACTGATAATATTAATGACTCTAATATGTTATATCAACTTCAATTATTACAATTTTTTAATATTAAACATTTCGATGATTCTATTATTAATAATAAAATAAATAATATTTATTTAGAAATTAAAGATAATGACAAAATTATAGAATTAATACAAATTATTAAAAATAAAAATCCTAATGTCTCTATTGATGATTTTATTGCATTTAAATTACTATTTAGTTATGACTATTTTAATATATTTATTAAATGTCTTTATCAATTAAAATTCGATAAAAAAATATCTGTTATAGAATTATCCAATTTAATTAATTATATTAAATAAAAAACAATATTTTTATAAGATATAATGGATACACGAGCTAGAAATTATCCAGCTAATTATTGTCTTCAACAGAGAGATAATAAACTTTCAAAAAATTATACTCTTTATGAACACGGTGCTATGGGAACTCCTGTTAATCCAGCTATTCCTACTTTAGGATATACTCCTAGTCATATGAATAGTAATGTATTTTCTAATAATCCTATTGAAATTGAGTCTGCTCTATTTGGTATTAATGCTAATAATTTAGTAGATCCTCAAAAACCTGTTAACCCAGAACTTAAATCTATACAATTTAAATCATTTTTTGAAAGAATTCCCTTAATTATGCCAAATCCTTTAATTTTAGATAGTAATCAACGCCCATTTCCAGTCCCTTAATAAAGTTATTATATATTTTTTTTATATAATAAGTTTATATAAAATGTCATCAGTTCGACCTGATACAAAAATTAAAACAAGAATTATTAATGGTGAACCAGGACAAAAAGGAGAACCAGGACAGAAAGGAGAACCAGGACAGAAAGGAGAACCAGGACAGAAAGGAGAACAGGGCGAGAAAGGAGAACCAGGTCTGAAAGGACCACCAGGACAGAAAGGAGAACAGGGACAGAAAGGAGAACAGGGTCAGAAAGGACAACAGGGTCAGAAAGGACAACAGGGTCAGAAAGGTGAGAAAGGTCAAAAAGGTGAAAAGGGTCAAAAAGGTGAGAAAGGTGAAAAGGGTCAAAAAGGAGAGAAAGGTGAAAAGGGTCAAAAAGGAGAGAAAGGTGAAAAGGGCGAGAAGGGTCAGAAAGGAGAAAAAGGTGAAAAGGGTGAAAAGGGTCAGAAAGGTGAAAAAGGTCAGAAAGGTGAAAAGGGAGAAAAAGGTGAAAAGGGTGAAAAGGGAGAAAAAGGTGAAAAGGGACAGAAAGGTGAGAAAGGTGAAAAGGGTCAAAAAGGAGAGAAAGGAGAGAAAGGTGAAAAGGGCGAGAAGGGTCAGAAAGGAGAGAAAGGTGATAAGGGAGAGAAAGGAGAGAAAGGTAATAAGGGTGAAAAGGGACAGAAAGGTGAAAAGGGCGAGAAAGGTAATAAGGGCGAGAAAGGTGATAAGGGTCAGAAAGGAGAGAAAGGTGAAAAGGGTCAAAAAGGAGAGAAAGGTCAGAAAGGTGAAAAGGGCGAGAAAGGACAGAAAGGAGAGAAAGGTGAAAAGGGAGAGAAAGGCGAGAAAGGTCAGAAAGGTGAGAAAGGCGAGAAAGGTGAAAAGGGTGAAAAGGGAGAGAAAGGTCAGAAAGGAGAGAAAGGTGAGAAAGGAAATAAGGGAGATAATGGGATAGTAATGGGTCTTGATTTTACTAATTTAAATATTCCTACAATTAAAGCTGATTTAACGCAAAATACCCAACCTCGGTATGGATCTGCTATAACAATAACAGCTGGTAATACAATAAAAAATGGAGACATTGTTGTATTTGATTTTTCAAATGGATCTGTTAAAGGTATAAAGCCATTTACATTACCAACTCAAAATACAATTGCAGGAGTAGCAATAGAAGATATTGCAACTGGTAGTAATGGCAAAGTAATAATATATGGATTTGCAACTGTTAACTATAGACATTTCGTTCCCCCTTCCACCATAACTATCCTGTTAGACAGTGCAAATAATGGTAATACAACAGTTTTACTGCCAGGTACAACAGTATCATTTAAAGATTCAGCAGGTTCAGGAACCTATAGTAGTAATGAAACTTACACTTATATTTTTGACTCAGGTAGTATTAATGATAAAGTCCAGTTAAATATAAACACATTTGAATTTGAAGGATCGGGAACAACTTCTTACGATAGATTAGGTTTTCAAGAGTCGGATGATGATATAACTTATTATAATTGTGCATTCGGTGCCCCCCTGGCAAGTTCCTCAGGTGGGATCCAAACAACAAGCAACCCCAACCAAGGTTGGAGACGCATGCAAAATACAAACAGTTGGCAAACTGGAGTTCAACAGGTGCTAGCTGGCCCTTATGATGATGGATATGTTTTGCCAGCTAGCGACAGCACTACTAGGGGTGGATTAATTAAAAGTACTACCTGGACATCAACTAAGCGATATTTAAAAGCTTTCTTTTATTCAGATGGTTCTGTAACAAGAGACGGTTGGGATATCTCTGTGAATTCAACGGCGGGGGTTAACCAGGGTTTAACTGGATTAGGAACTTTTGTATACTTAGATAACCAAGATCCAGCAAGAGGAACTAATGAGTCAGGAACTGGAAGATTAATAGGAATATCAACTGGTGGTACTTATTCAAACACTTCAACTGTAATATTTGTAGAGCCTCCACGAGTAACTTAAATAATAATAAGATTTTTGTAGATGCTTATTTTCCTACAGAAACATAATTAATTTGTTAATTTTTTTCTTTAAGTTCTTTTGTATTAATTCCTTTCTTACACATACCTTTAATAATTTTTTTTCTTTCATTCTCTCCGATATTACTTGTACTATGATTTAATACTTTGATAAATTTATCTTGATCTTTTTCATTATCTAAATAATTAGGAAATTCATCTTGAAAATTTTTTTGTATTTCTTTTGTAATAGATCTTTCACATTTTTTTATTTCTTCATGCAAATTATTATCTTCTGGTGACATATCAATCCATTTATCATTATTTTTTACAATTAATTTATTTCTTTTAATATCCATTAAATAATATGGTTTTTTATTGTTATCAATCTCTTTATAATTTTCTGTTATAACAACGGTTATATTATCTTCAAAATTATTTTCTAGGAGTTTATCAGAATTAGGAAGGTATTGACATACATTTTCTTGAATTAATTCAACAAATTCACTTAAATTTAAAGCATCAGGACAATGAGTATTTAAAAATACATTAATATTATTAGTTTGATTAATATTATTAGTATTATTAAAAGTATTACCTCCTGTCATTTTTGGAGCAATTTCTAAAACTTTATTACAAACTTTTTCTAATTTTTCTACATCGGTATTTTGTTTTATTAATTTTTCTTGAAGATCTTTATTTTGTACTAATAAATCTTGAATTAATAATTCATTTCTCATATTTTTATTAGTGAAATTAATTTCACATTTTTTTAAATGTTTCCATAAACCTGACTTAGTTTTGTAAAATTTTTCACAATTTTTACATTTAAATTCATAATTTGATGCTTCATTAAATTTATGTTTTTGTGAAGATAAATGTCTATTAAAATCAGTTTTTTTATCGGAAAAAAATTCACATTTTTCACAAAAATATTTGTATTTATGATTATCTAAAAATAATGTCATTTCTTATATTATTATATATTTTTGTCTTAAGTTTTTTAAAAATTATTTTACGAAATTTTACGATTTTTTCAAATTAACGTCTTAATTATTTTAATATATAAAATATATTAAAACCATTATCATTTGATGTAAAATCGGTTTCCAAAATTGGAAACTTTGGAAACTTTTTGTAAAAAATAAATTTTTATCCAGATTTTTTCAATATTTATTATCTAAAATCATTTGGTGTAAAATCGGTTTCCAACTTTTACGATTTTTTGTTACTGCATCAATAACAAGATTTTTTGGTTTTATATTTTTTTGTTATTGAAACCCCGTGGTGTAAAATCGGTTTCCATTTTTTTCCACTTTTGGAAACCGATTTTACGAAAAAATTGTTCAGTCATAGTTTTTTTGGACTTTAAAATTTAAAATAACACGATGTCAATGTAAAATGATTCTAGAAAATAGAAATTTGGATTTTTAAGCCAATTTTGAAAAATGGACAAGTTTTTATTTGTCCATTTTTAAAAAATGAAATTTTAAATTTGAAAAAAAATTTTTTTATATTTTTTATATTTTAATAAAAATTAAACCTTTAAAGTCTTATTTTTATTTTTAAAGTAATTTACTACTTTTTTATTATTATAATATTTTTTATTAATTTTAGTTAAATAATTACTATTAATGTAATATTAAAAAAATTAATATAATTTAAATATATTAATATGATCTCTTCAAGTGATAGAACTAAATTATTAGGATTACCTCCATGTTGTCCTCCTCCTAATTGTCATCCACATGGAGACGGTGGTTCTGGTGATCCTGGACCGGAAGGCCCTCAAGGTCCAAGGGGAGATAAAGGTGAACCTGGTCAAAAAGGAGATAAAGGTGATCCTGGTCAAAAGGGTCAAAAAGGAGATAAAGGTCAAAAAGGAGATAAAGGTGAAAAAGGTCAGAAGGGAGAGAAAGGAGAGAAAGGAGAGAAAGGTGAAAAAGGTCAGAAGGGAGAGAAAGGAGAGAAAGGAGAGAAAGGTGAAAAAGGTCAGAAGGGAGAGAAAGGCGAAAAGGGTCAAAAAGGCGAAAAGGGTCAAAAAGGTGATAAGGGCCAAAAAGGCGAAAAGGGTCAAAAAGGCGAAAAGGGTCAAAAAGGTGATAAGGGTCAAAAAGGTGATAAGGGTCAAAAAGGTGATAAGGGTCAAAAAGGTGACATTCCAAGATTGCTTGAAGAAGTTAAATATACATTTGGTCTAATGAGTAATGCTGCATGGTATTGGATTTCACCAAGTAATTCTAATCCTACAGTTGGTGGTGTTGGAAATGCTGTTCCTCCTAATGATGCAATTGCAGGAACAACTACAATTCCTACTATTCCATCACAGCGTTTAATACAACAGCCATATGTATGGTTAGTGCCAGAATCTGATGTATGTCCAAGAGAAAAAAGACCTGTTGCTGGCGGTGTGGGAGTTTTTTATCCTTCAGATATTTGGCCTTTATACTTTAATCATTTTATGCATCCTCCATCTGTAGCCATGGGTCACAAGTCAGTTATTCTTCGGGATTATCAAATACATTTAGGTCCATTCTACAATTGGAATTTTAACAAACTTCCAAACATATATGATATAGATCCTATTACTGGTAGACCACGATCTACTTGGTATTTATTTGTTGTAGCCTTTGCTTGGTGCCAGGATTTCCCATATAGATATCAGCCAACTAACCAAACCGTCCTTCCAGACCGTCAGACTAATCAATTTATACATTTTCCAATTCCCGGACAGTTTATTCCAATAGCTGCTATTCCCCTAGATCAAAAAAACTTTACTGAAAATAAGTGTGTATGTGGTAGGTTACTGAGTTCATATAAGGTTGGTTGTAATTTTTCAAAATTAGATGATAGAGACAATTTATCAGTAGCCGCTTTTTTAATTCCTAATTTTACTGGTTATCCTATCAAACCAGGTAATACTGAAGACTTATTAAAACTTATATATACTCAACCAATTTTAGCTCCTTGGAATATAAGTGTTACTTTGGTAGGTGATAGATATATAGATCCTGTTCCTAAACTAGCGACTGCCAGTTTTGCTAACTTCACGTTTTCCGAAACTCAGAGCACTGGCGCTAGCTTGACAGGATTAGAGGGAGGATATGAATATTTAATGTATGAAACTTCTTATGAAGGAACTGATATTGGTAGTATAAGTAGTAATCCAAATTCATTAAATCTAAATCAATTTAATTTTATTGCTATCCAAAATTTAGATACATTAGAAGGTTTAATTAATAGTTTTTCTTTAAAATGGCTTATGGGATTGTATGGGTCGGAACCATCGAATCAAACAGACTTAGCTAAATTAGGTATTCAGCAAATAGCTGAGTGGCTATTACCACAAGGAAATAAAGATGATGAAAAAGAAGAATTATTTTTAATGCTACCGAGTCAGTTGAGCGGCAAAGGCGCTTTTTCAGGTGATGGATTACAAATTGTAAGTATCAAAAAATATCTTTCATTGGTTGACCAAAAAGGTGTCTACCCAAATACTAATAATACCGTGGATATTCTCGAGAATTTATTATGTAGCTTAGAGTTAAAGCGGGATACAGATAGTCTACAGACGCCACCCCGTCGGGATACTAAAGTAACTATAAACACATTTACATTTGCTGAGAAAAGTGGATTACAGCGATGGCAATATCAAGCCATTATTTTAAATAATGATACTGGAAACTCAAAAGATGATAGACTTATAATTCAAGTTAAATCTAAAGATTATTTAAGTGTTTTATGGAAAGTTCCTAGTGAAACCGATGATAATTTTAACCTTCATTTTCAGTTAGATGAACTATTTGATCCTAATAAGATATATTATACTCTTCTTGGATCAAAGGGATCTGAAGAACAGTCGGCAGGCTCCACCGACACTATATATTTCCCTGTATATTTATTACAAAAAGCTGGACAATTAAGTGTGCTAAATACAGGTGTACAAATTGCTAATGGTATAATTTCTTTTGAAATAAGCACCCCATGGATATGGTCTAGAAGTAGGGGTAGGGGTATTTATGACTCAGGTAATAGTATAAAACTAAGTAGTGTTCAGTTGGCTCTTAATGCAGAAGCTCAACAAAGTGCCAAAGATTCAAGTGTTTATAAAGATTCCGACAAACTCTTAGTGCACAATCCAGATAAATTGGAACCATTTTATTTAGGAATGGTATTCAAAAATACAGCAACAATATCGAAAAATAGTTTTCCTCCTCCTCTACAGTCTCCATATGAAAATGATACAGATAAGGACCTTTATGATACAGAGATAAATTCGTATATTGTAAGAGATTTTTTGGTAGAAGCACTATTAGAATTACCAGGAACTGGTTCTGGTCTGGAGAAAAATACGTGGCACCCTGTTATAATGAGAGCTACCATTGGAGGTGATCGACATCAACATGCTCAAGCTGATATAAAATCCAATAGTTTACAATTAGATTTCTATGGAATAAGTGCAGACATGGAGAGAAAATGGGTAGCTAAATACGGCCCCTCTGGACAACACCAACCGGATGAGCTGAAAAAGATAAGATTAGATGAACTATTAAGTAATCAAAGAGCTTATATAAATCCTTATGTTAATAATCAATATGTTTGGACTAGAATTGAGGAGGATCTAAAAACTGTAGAGGTTTTCACAGATAGCCAAAATAATCCGGTTACGACAGGTACTATGTATCCTCCTGGAAATCTCGAGTGTATTAAGGCAGCAGACACCGCCACCGGAAAACCGGAAGATGGTTTAAATTGGCAAACACAGATAGAAGCAGCCAACCCAGCTAGACCATATAATAAACCAGGTTTTCCTGGTGGAAAACCAGTTTTAAAGGATGAATTTTTAGTTGGCGATGACGAAAAAAAACTAGAGCAACTACTGAAATATCTAGATAAAGGTGAGATTCCTAGAGTAGAAGTATATGGTTTTAGGCCTATGAGCCAGAACCCTAACGGCGGAGCAGATGGAGTATGTCCGTCAATAAAGATAGAATATGAAATAGGAACTAATGCAAATCGTCCCATTAATGGATTTCCAAGAGAGAAAGCTCCTGACATAACATTGGATAAAACTGTAGCAGACTCCGAAGGAAAAATTTATTATTTGCCAACAACTACAGCAAAAGATGGATCAGCAGCAGCTGATGGAGATGCATTTGTATATTATAGTGTAAGTGAAAAGGTAGCTTTTTCTGGAGAATATTTTAACTTTATCGAATCAACAATTTATCCAGGTGGACAAAGAGGGTGGAATGGTGATTATCCAGGAACACAAATTCCTATTCAGGGTGGCAATCCGGTTTCGGGGTGGGCAAAGCCAGTACCTACTGGAACAAATGGAGTGATCGATGCTCCCTGGACGGTTCCACAAACCGATCCAGATTATTTCACCGAATACATTCCACCAAGCGCAACCAAGCTGTTCACGGAGTCCCGCGACGGCCGATAGTTAATTAAAATAAGAATCTTATATTGTAAAGTAAATTAGATAATAAATAAATAATAATATTAAAAAGATAGATAAAATGTTATATTTAATTGAAAAATTAGAATTTTGAAATACTTCTTCGATATCTTGGTAGGATGTCATTTTAATTTAAAATTTAGAACATTATAAATTTCAATTTATTAAATAAAAAATAAATAAAATAATTATATAATCCATTATTATATAATGGCATTTACAAGATTTCATGATGATAGTTGTAGAATAACAAAACAATTACAAGAAGATACAGATCAAGGAAGATATATGATAAATGTTCCAGGTAATGGATTAACACCATCATATATGGAGGATCCCTATATAAGGATGCAAAAATGGGGAGGAAATTTGCAAAGTAATACAATAAATTTAGAGAGTGATTTAATGGGTTTAACAAGAGCTTTAACATTAGATTGTAAGGAAAAAAATAATTTTGAGAAACATAAAGTAAATAGTGAGAGGTTAAATTTTCCATCACAAAAACCATTTGTAGAACAACCAAGAGCAATAAATCCCGCGTGGACAGTATTAGAAGTAGAGCAAAATAATTTTGAATATCCATTTTTTGATCCTCAATTGAATGTATGTATACCATTTCATAATAATTTGAGTTCTAGAATATTAGAAAAGGATTATTATTTAATGAGAGAATGTGTGCCAGGAGAGATAAACCAATTATGTAATAAATAAATTAATATTAAATTAGTATATTAAAAAATTTAATATTAAATTATATAATATATATATATGGCTGAATTAGCAATTCCATTAGTAGCTTTAGGATCTTTATTTGTAATTGCTCAAGAAGATAAAAAGAAGAAAGCAACAGAAAAATATACAAATTTAAATAAAAAAAATATAGCCACCGAGTATCCAAATCCTGAGCCAGTAAATGAAAATAATAGTTTAAATTATTATCCTAATTCAAATCAATCAACAGATAGATATTTTAATGAAACAGGATTTGATAATACAGTAAATAAAGAAACAATAAGTGAATTAGAAAAGGTAGTAAATATAAGTTCTTTAACAGGGAATCCAGTGTCAAGAAATGATTTTAAACATAATAATATGGTACCATTTTTTGGTGGTAGAATAAGAGGAGCAGGAGGTAATTATGATCAAGCAGAGTTAAGATTAGATAATATGCAAGGTACAGGGACACAACAATTTTCAAAGGCTGAGAGAGCTCCTCTTTTTCAACCAGAGAAGAATTTATCATATGCACATGGAGCACCAGATAGCACAGCATTTTATTTATCAAGACAAAATCCTTCAATGAATTATGCAAATGTAAAACCGTGGGAGACACAAAATGTAGGTCCAGGATTAAATCAAGGATATACAACAAATGGATCTCAAGGTTTTAATGCAGGAATGGAGGCACGAGAGAAATGGTTACCAAAGACAGTAGATGAATTAAGAGCAGATACAAATCCAAAACTGACATTTGGATTAGCAGGACATCAAGGTCCAGCACTAGCACCAGTAACAAATACAGGAATAGAAGGAAGAGTTGAAAAATATCATCCAGATACATTTTTTGCAAATACCCCCAATAGGTGGTTAACAACAACAGGTTTAGAAAAGGCAGAGAGACAAAGAGCAGAGACAATATTAAGAGAAGTAAATGATTGTAATACAGAATATTTTGGTGCAGGAAAAGATGGGGATGCTACATATGTAAAAGGTGCATTTGAAGATGGATTTAGTCAGCAATTACCAGCATTACCGATAGGAGTAGCAGGACAAGAGAGTGGAAGTAGAAATCATCATGATATGGGTAGAGATACAGAGAATTTAACACTGAATAATAGAAATACAACACAAAATCATGATGTTGGAGGTTTAGGACATGCAGTTTCAGCAATAATAGCTCCAATATTAGATGTATTAAAACCAACAAGAAAGGAGAATGTAATAGGAAATTTAAGAAGAAATGGTAATGTTAATAATAATACAGGTGGAGCATATGTTAATAATCCATATGATAGAACAAGAGTGACAAACAGACAAACATTAGAAAATAGAATGACAGTAAATGTACAAGCTGGTGATAATCATGGATATATGTTAGCAAATCCAAGAGCTCCAGTAGGACAAAGACCTTCAACAAATCATACGACATTATTAACAGCAGGAGGAGCAGTAAATCAACAAGGTGAAAGATCAGTGGAAAATGTATTAAATCAAAGAAATAATTGTAATAGATTACAAAATAGTGTAGTATTGCCAGGCAACATGGAGTTATTTAATGGAAATCAACAATTAGCAAATATAAGGGATGATTGTAATAGAAAAAATAACAGATGGTGGGTGCCAAATGGAAATCAGTCAATAATACCAACAGGTGAAATGATAGGAAGAATTCAAAGTATGCAAAGTTTAGATGAAGATACACAAAGACAAAGAATCAAGCCAGATATTTTAGAGGCATTTAAACAAAATCCATATACTCAAAGTTTAAATAGTGCAACTCCTCTTTAAAATTTTTTATATAATAATATATAATGGTAAAAAAAATAAGATATTTTCCACAGAGGGATTATGGTAAATGGAAGGATGGATCAGAAATATTAAAAGATGAAAAAGGATTATATGTAGTCAAGAAAAATGTAAAAAAAAATATAGAAATTAAAAAGTATATAAAAGTATTTAAAGAAGGAAATAAAAAAACAAAAAAAGTTTT
>Ga0180432_10000189_pt1 | contig 98569 bp, 68 predicted proteins | sample SS_ome_10_FD_132414 | JGI IMG/M metagenome (GOLD analysis project Ga0180432, IMG submission 132414) | Hypersaline lake sediment archaeal communities from the Salton Sea, California, USA - SS_1_MS_2 metaG | ecosystem: Environmental > Aquatic > Non-marine Saline and Alkaline > Hypersaline >... | reverse complement strand
TTTCTACAGCCCCCATTCTCCGAAAAATCGACATGGGCAGGCCTGGCTAGGTGCGTCTCTGTTTCAGTTGCTAAGGTTCGTTTCCCACCCTGAATTCGGGTTTGACTTTTACCGCACTCTATATGCAGCTATCGGGAACCCATGCCTCTTATCCTTTCGTACCCCCAGTACCAACGAGGGCCAAGCCACTGATGAAGTATTTCTGGGCGATGAGGAATACGACTATCGGCAAAACCATGGCGATGACCGATGCTGCCATGAACAGGTTCCATTCTGGGAAATAGTCCGCCTGGTACGTATAGAGACCAAGAGGGAGAGTGTAGTTTTCTTCCGAGCTCAGGTAGATCAACGGGCCGGTAAAGTCCCGCCAGGATGACATGAATTGGAAGATCGCAACGGCGCCCAGTGCCGGCTTGGCCAACGGCAAAATGATGCGCAAAAAGGTCTGAAGGTATCCGGCTCCATCGATTTTGGCGGCGTCATCCAGGTCCAGCGGTATGGTCATAAAGTACTGGCGTAGTAGGAAGATAGAAAACGCGCTGCCAAAGAAAGCCGGTATGGTCATCGGCCGGAACGTGTTCAGCCAGCCAAACACTTTGAACATGACGAACCTGGGTACGATCAGCAAGTGGAAAGGGATCATCATGGTGCTCAAGAGAACAAAGAATAGAACATTGCGTCCTTTGAAGCGCAGCCGCGCGAATCCATAAGCCACGATGGCCGAACTTAGCACCTCACCAAACAAGCACACCGCAGCGACAAAGAGGCTGTTCTTGTACCACACAAGAAATGGCCGCGCCTCGAAAATCTCGACATAGTTGTACCAGATCGGCGGGCTCGGAATCCAGGACGGGGGGAACTCGAGAACCTGTTTGTCGGACTTGAGCGACGTGCTGAGGGTCCAGGCAAAGGGTACCAAGACCAGAATAGTGCCCAAAACCAGGAGCGTATGGATCAGCACGCGTTCGGCGACGCGTTCGACTTTGGCCTTCAATACAGATCTATCGCGCGAAATTACCAGGTTGGTCATTGTTCCTTTCTCCCCTTTAATTCTCCTTCATAGTACACCCAAGCCGACGACGAGCGAAAGACCAGCACAGTGAGGATCATGATGAGGATGAATACGAACAGAGACATTGCTGCGGCATAGCCGACCTGAAAGCGCTCGGAGATGTAACGGAACATATAGTAGTAAAAGAACAGGGATGCATTGCGCGGACCGCCCTCGGTCATGATGAAAGGCTGAGAGAAAAGCTTGAATACGTCGATCATGCCAGTTATTAGGTTGAAAAAGATGACAGGCGACAGCATCGGCAAGGTGATGTAGAAGAACTTGGCGAGTGACTTCGCACCGTCCACGTCCGCCGCATTGTACAGTTCTTTGGAAATGCTTTGCAGTCCCGACAGGTAAATCAGCATGTTGCGGCCCATGGCTCCCCAGACGGCCATCACCATGAACGATGGCAGCACCAGCCTCTGGTCCTGCAGCCAGGCCGGACCCTGGATGTGAAAGACACTCAAGAGAAAATTGTTGATGACCCCGTAACGCGGGTTATAGATCCACATCCACATGAGCGTGGTAGCTACCGGTGGAAGGATGACCGGCAGATAGTAGATGACACGCCACAAGCCGAGCAGCTTGACACGTTGATTGAGTAGGATTGCGGCTCCGATTCCCACAATGATCCCCATCGGCACGCGCATCAAGCCATAACTCACCGTTACCTTCAGCGACTGCCAGAACAGCTTATCGCCGAACATACGCTCAAAGTTCCTGAGACCGATGAATTTGGGATCCTGGATGAAGTCCCATTGGTAAAAGCTCAGAACGATAGCGTAGAGGAGAGGCCCCAGGGTAAAGATAATGAAACCGATAATCCACGGGGAGATAAACAGCCATCCGGCGATGCTCTCTTTTTTCCTTTCTGTCAGTCTTGGTCGTTTTGCTTTTGCACTGATTGCCATGTTCTTGCTCCTTATAGTGTCCACAGCGGGTGAACGAGTTATAATCGGAAGTTGTGGATTGCTAAAGTAAGAAATGCGGCGTATCCTTGGGGTTACCCAACGCCCAAGAGCGGCTGTACGGGCCGTGGAAAGGATGCGCCATGTTCAAGCTTGCCACAGATGACATCGAAGGAAAAGCTCCGGAAATCACGGATTCGTTGGATGAACTGGCTCGTCAAGGGGCCCGTCGGATGATCCTGGCTGCCCTGGAACTGGAAGTAGCGCAGTATGTGCAAGAGCTGCGCCATCTACGTGACGAACTGGATCACGCGAAGGCACTCCTGGGACCGGAAGCGGCCGGTTTCTCGGCCTCAACGGTCACCCGTCTGCTCCACGTGTGGCAAGATGAGTATCAGGTCTGGCGCAAGCGCTCCCTGGAAGGGCGAGACTACGTCTACATCTGGGCCGACGGCGTCTACCTCAACGTGCGGCTGGAAGAGGATCGTCTGGCATGTTCGGTAATCATTGGCGTGCTACCAGACGGCCGGAAAGAGGTCATCGCCATCGAAGATGGGTATCGGGAGTCGACCGAGTCGTGGGCCAGTCTGCTCAGAGACCTGAAACGGTGCGGTATGCTTGCTCCCGTGCTGGCCGTTGGAGACGGGACCTTGGGCTTCTGGGCGGCTTTGCGAGACGTTTATCCCGAGACGCGAGAACAGCGCTGCTGGAAGCACAAGATTGCCAACGTCCTGGACAAGCTGCCCAAACGACTGCAACCCAGGGCGAAGGCCATGCTGCACGAGATCATGAGAGCGCCGGATTACGAAACCGCACTGGAAAGCATCGACCGGTTCTCCCAGGCGTATGGGGCACGCTATCCCAAAGCTGTCGAGACGTTGACCAAGGACCAGGATCAACTGTTAACGTGCTTCGACTTCCCGGCGGAACACTGGATCCATCTGCGGACGACGAATCCCATCGAATCGCCGTTTGCCACCGTCAAAGCCCGGACGAAGAAGACCCAAGGTGCTGGCTCGCGGAACGCCGGTTTGACGATGGCCTTCAAGCTGTTGTTATCTGCTAAGAAACGCTGGCGCAGAGTCAATGCACCTCACCTGGCGGCACTGGTCAGAGCCGGCGTCGAGTTCCCAGATGGAGAGGCTCAGATGCTACGGGTGGATGATCCCTCAGAGGACCGTTTATTCGCTCAGACCCCATCGGTCTACGCCGCCACTGAGGTGTGATCCACAGCATCTGACAATATCTCTAAGAAGTTAAACCCAACTGCTGGTCGCGACTCCGGCGCTGGGCTAGTTGAACCAGCTACCGCCGTTGATGTCGGTGACCTCGCCAGTGATGAACGAAGCCATATCGGAAACCAAGAACAGAATCGCGTTTGCTGTGTCTTCAGGTGTGCCAGCGCGCTTCAGTGGAATGTTTGAGATTACGATCTCTTGCTTTTCGGGTGGGGTAAAGGTAGCGTGAAATGGGGTTCCCAGGATGAAACCCGGTGCCACCGCATTGACGGTGATTCCCTTGGGGGCTACCTCTTTCGACAAGCCGCGGGTGAAGCCAATAACGCCGGCCTTGGCCGCGCCATAAGCCACCGCACCTCCGCCGCCGCCATTGTGAGCCGCGAGAGAGGAGACATTCACGATCCGGCCCCAACCGGTATTCATATGAGACAGAGCCGCTCGCGTGCAATACAGGGCGCTGGTCAGATTCACGTCGATGACTCTGTGCCAATGCTCGTCGCTCATCTCTTCGACGAGAACCCGGCCGACCAGGGAGCCCGCGTTGTTGACCAAGATGTCGATATGGCCACCCAGCTCGTCCGCCGCCTGGGCAAAGACCTGGTTGACCATGGCACTGTCGGTAGCATCCAGGTGCAGCAGCGGCGACTTGCGCCCCATGGTGCGGATCTCTTTCGAGACCTCTTTCCCCTCATCAGAGTGGGTGAAGTAGGTGATGGCCACGTCTGCACCGGCCCGAGCCAGCGTCAGAGAGACAGCGCCCCCGATACCAATGTTGCCGCCTGTTACTACTGCCGTCCTGCCAGAGAGATCGATGTTCATACTGTGCCTCCCAAGGTAATATTGAGATATTGTGCGGGTCGCTGTTCACACGGGCACTAGTATGGTATAATCTCTGTGCTGGTGAATAGCGGTGCCCAAACGTCAATCGTTGGGTGTCAAGCCTATTCACTATGTTCCTTGAGGGGATACCGCTTTCCGCCAAGTCAGCCGGTATCTCCTCATTTTCTTGCCTTCAGTCTCTTGTTTCAGTATGCACGAGGCAGGTAACCCATATCACGCGAGATAGCCTTTGCCGCTTCTATGGCTTTCTCTCCAAAGGATGGGACTTTTTCCTCTGGGAACCGCATCAACGGTGCGGAAATGCTCACCGCCGCGACGGGTTGACCGGTGTGATCGAAGATCGGGGCCGCCACACAACGTCCCCCCAACTCATATTCTTGGTAGTCTATCGCATACCCCCGCTCTCGGGTTTTGCGCAGCTCTTCAAAGAACTGTTCCTCATCAGTGATCGTGTGTGCTGTAATAGCAGGCAAGCCATATTCTGCGATGATCCGTTCTACTTCCGGGAGAGGCCAGCAGGATAGAATTGCCTTGCCCAAGGCCGTGCAGTGCATAGGTGCTCGCTTGCCCACTACGGTGCGCATACCCAAAGCCTGGGTACCCTCTAGCCGCTCGATGTACACCACCTGCCCAGAGTCTGGAATTGCCAAGTTGATGCTTTCGTTGCACCACTTGATCAGCCTTTCGAGATGCGGCATAGCAAAGTCACGCACGTTGATCTGATCAAGAATTGTAAAGGCACGCTCCACCAGCTTGAGGCCCAGGCGGTACTTGCGAGTAGTTGGCGATTGTTGCAGATAACCGTTGTGTTCCAACGTGTAAATCAACCCTGCGGTTGTGCTCTTGTGTAGACCAAGCGCTTCGGCAATCTCGGTGATACCGAGTTCGATTGTGTTGTCATCAAACAGGTTCAAGATATCAATGGATCGTTGAACTGAGCCAATTACTTTGCGTTCTTTTGATGAACCAGGCATTGTCACTCCGTGGTTGTCATTGTCGGACACTGTGCTCACTGAAGAAAAACGAGGTGTGCTGTACTATAATACAGAACACTTTCCTACATTATAGTACAAACGTGGTGTTTTGTCAAGAAGGTCAGACCTCAAATTCCACACCGCACACACATCCCTATCCCAAGGATCTCTTGCTGCGCAATCACGCGTGATACCCGGCAGGATCCAGTGCAAGACGGGTGGTCAAGACGAATGACGTTTGTCCATTGTGACCATTACAACAAGATGGACTAACCAGCCAGAGCGACCCGCGAGAGATAACCTACACCGGCTGTTCTAGAGCGCGTACTGAGACTAGCTGCGGGCCTCGTATGCCGTCGACCTTCATCTCGCGAACGGAGCCCTGTTCCAGCAGTGCCTCGATGCTGCGCTCCAACTCCCTCGATGTCCACTTCAACACGTGGAACACCTTGGCAATCATCTTGCGGTCCGCGGCGACGACGTTGTCGAGATAGCGCTGCACAACCACCCGCCGCGCCTCGCTGCGCTTGATGGCACGGGCCTGCTCGGGAATCTCGGGGAACCAGCGCTGGAACAGCTCGTAGGTGAAAGCATAGTTCCAGGCACCGGTGCGGGCCACGCCGGTGGGCAGGACCTTGAGCCCGACTTGTAGCTCCGTCAGCGCCCGGTCGAATCGGCTCTTAGCGCTGTCGGCGCTCATGCGCGCCTCGCGGCGCAGGCGGACTGTGTCGAGGTGCCCGTTCTCGAGAATCGCCTCGTATATCGCCTTGGCCTCGGCAGTCAGCTTGCCGTCCTCGTATTCCTGGCGGTAGTCGGTCAACTCGCCGAAGTTCTCGCTGAGGGCGTAGAAATACGGGAGGTAGTCCAGAGATACCAGCGTGGCCCGGCGGCGCAGGAGCTTTCCGTAGTACCACCACTGCTTGTCCAGCGCGTCGTCCTTCCAGCCCCAGCATTTGCTGAGGTCTGGGTCGTCGTGCGCCATGGGTACGGGGCGCACCCGCCCGGCGATGGCGTGGAACAGGTTGGGCGTCTCGATGCCCTTGATGGGCCAGAAATGGCAGAACCCCACCTCCTCGACGAATGCCCGCGCGTCCTCGACCGTGTGCAGCCGCCGCTCGGGGGTACGGCGGTAGTTGAGCGCGCGCTGATGTTGGATCTCCTCAGCGTTCACAAACCCTCCTTGGCTTGAGGTTGCGAGGCCGATTATACCATGGAGGGGGTGAGGTGGTCCATTGACCATGCGTCCGGGGACATCGCGGACACTGAATCCGTGCCGGCAGGGATGCTGCCGACCGCAGACGGTCGGACATCCAGACGGTCCGTCAGTCGTGCGTCCGCGGACATTGATGTAGAGATGCAACTTGCTTGAGGTCTGTGCTAATAGGTGAGGCCGTGCCCAAATGGGAAGAGCGGATTCTCTGAATCGTACGGCATGTCCTCTTTCTGCTTCCTGACCGCCTCCATTGAAGATGGCATCTCAAAGGGCAGCTTTCCACACGGGTGGAAGCGCCCGAAGATCACGTCGAGTACGGCAGCGTCGCTGGCCCCGAAGTTCGCCAACAGTGCGGCGCTTTTCTCCGCGACCTCTGGAATCACCGCCGGACGCTCCAGGAAAACGTCCACGATGGTAGGGACGCTTTCGAGCAGATTCAAGATGCGCTCTTTCTCTGCTCCTTTGAAGTCCAGGTCTCCGGCGTGGAAGAAGCTGTCCAGGAACCCCTCTCGGGGCTCAAAGGGCGTGTTGAGCCGGAGTATGGCTATCTCGGCCTCTTCAACGCTCGACACCACCTGCCCGTACTCGCCGGCTATCTCTGGGTCTATGCCTTCAACGTAGACCTTTGCCCTATCGGAGATCGGCAAGGCCTTCCCCTCCGGCGTTTCGGCGTTTTTCAGGAGCACGATTGATTTCCGCTGGGCGATCTCTCCGGCTCTGCAGAATTCCGGGTTGCCCACGATGCGCTCTGCGGCATCGGGATCCAAGTAGGGATTGTCTAACAGCCCCAATCTGAACTTGTCTCTCAGCAGGCGGCGGACCGATTCGTCAATACGGGCTTCGGAAACCAGGCCGCTCCCTACTATGTCCACGATGACTTCCGGGCAGGCTTCACCGCCGAACTGATCCACGCCTGCGTCGAGGGCTTTTCTGGCCCGTTCTTCCACGCTTAAGTGCTCTACTCCCCAGCATTTTGCTTCGATGATCTCTTGCCCTCCCGCGGTAACCGGGTTTAGGAGCATCCAATCCGTACAGACGACACCGTCAAACCCGTATCGTTCCCGCAGGAGCCCGGTGATGACGTCTCTGTTGAACCCGAATCCGACCTCTTCGATGGGGAGCCCGACCGGCTTACCATAATAGGGCATTATCTGGGCTGTCCCGGCTTTGAAGGCTGTTTCAAATGGAAGCAGGTGGTATTCGAAGTTGTTGCCCGGGTAGGCCTGCGCTTTCCCGTAGGAGAAATGGGGGTCCTCGCCATCCTTCTGCGGGCCTCCGCCCGGGAAATGCTTGGTCATACAGGCGACGCTCTGCGGGCCAAGTGTGTCACCCTGAAAGCCCTTGATGTAAGCGAAGACCATGCGAGAGGCAAGTTCGGCATCTTCGCCAAAGGTGCCGTTGATGCGTGCCCAACGGGGCTCTGTGGCCAGATCGGCCATGGGATGTAGGGCCGTGTGAATGCCCACCGCCAGATACTCCTGCCTGGCGATGTCGCCGAACTCCTGCACCAGGATGGGATCGCCAGTGGCGGCCAGTCCGATGGGCTCGGGCCACTGGGAGAACCCGCCGGACGTAAACTCCGCCGCCGGGTTGGCGGAGAAAGCGTGGCGCGGGTCAGACGAGATCGTCACCGGAATGCCCAGGCGGGTGCGTGCGGCCAGCTCTTGGAGCCGGTTGTACCACTCGGCCATTTGTCTGGGACGCGCGACCGCGTACACGTTGAAGTGGTTTATCGACTGCCTGGCGACCAGGTCGGAGGTTTGGACGGGGCCGAACTCGCTGGCTCCCTCTAGCAGGGTGCCATCCTGGTTCATCCCAATCATGGTGTGGAACATCATCCCTGCTTTCTCTTCCAGGGACATCCGGGAGAGCAGGTCCTCGACCCGCTCCTCGATAGGACGGCGGCTATCCTCATACGGGTCTAGCCGGCCGTTCTTGTTCAAGTCGCGAAAGGTCACGCCGTCTACGGTGAGGGTAGGGGCTTCTGGCCCGAAGCTGGACGTATTCATAGGATTGCCTCCTGAGCATTGTGGTTCCACATGATTCGTCTGGCCAATGCGTCGCGAGAGGAGTCCACTTCCTGCTTGCCTAGGACCGATAGCGTACGCGACAAGTGGGGTTAACGGTTGCGCCTTCCCCCGCCGCGCCGGATGGGCAGAGTATACACCCAAGAGCGACCAGCGCCAAGTCCAGGCTTCGTTCTGTTCGCCTCAGTGCCCTCTGGGTTTCGGCGGAGAACCATGTTGCCCGATGTGCCTGTTGTTGCCTTAGCCTGCTCCCTCGGTGACAGAGGACACGATTGGTGGAGCGCTTCTCTCTTTGAGCAAACAGAGCCCACAGAGGCCCATTGCCGCGAGAGCTGCCCAGAGGGCGAACGGTAAGCTCGGCACAACGTTCGCCAGGCTATTGCCCACGGGGGGTGCAACCAAGCGCCCTAGCCCTGAGAAAACCAGCGGCAGGCCGATTGCCGTGCCCGCATAGGTGTCCCCTACCCCCTCGGTCTCCATGACCGTAGTCATGAAGACGGCCATGAAGCCGTCGCGCACCAGGCCGGCTATGCCTACTGCAACCCAAACCAGCATACCGTCGACGATTGACAACAGCCCCACGCCTGTAATGACCATCAAGGCAGCGGCCAGCAACACTGGCTTTCTGGAGTTCAGTCTATCGGACCACAAGCCGATGGGGATGACGAAGACCATGCTAACCGCGTGAAAGGTGGCCAGGGCACCGTCGGCAGTGGCCCCCGGCCAGCCAAGCCCGCGCAAGTACAGGGGCAGATAACCCAGCGTGCCCTCGACACAGCCGCCGATCCCCAGGAGGGTGAATCCAAGCAGCCACACATTTCGGATCCGAAGCACGTGCGACATGGTCTGGCGCAGGGTCCTCGGGCTCGTCTGGCTGGCCGATACCTCAACGTCATTCGGCGCGGGCCGCGACAGATACCAGGGGATGCTGATGGCCATGGCAATGGCTCCGTATAGGAACAGGACGTTCCGCCAGCCACCCAGCCAGGGCGACAGCAGCGTGGCACTGATCATTGAGCCCGTCATGAACCCCAGCGCCATGCCCATAGAAACGACCCCCGTCGCCAGCCCCAGTTGCCGCCGCGGGAACCAAGCGCCACAGGTCTTGGTGACGTTGATCGGGATGACCGCAGACAACAAGCCAAAAAGACAGACAGTCGCTGCCAGAGTAAAGAGGCTGGTTGAGAGCCCTCGCAGTGCGCCGGCCAGGCCAACCAGCAGGCAGGCCACACTGAGCGTTCGTCTGGCCCCAAACCGGTCACCGATAGCTCCCCCCACCAAGCTGGAGAATATGCTGGGCAGGGCTCCGATGCCCCAGATTATGCCAATCTGCACCAGGCTTAAGCCCAGATCCTCAGCGATCTCTTCGAACAGCACCGGCAGGCACATGGTGGGCATAGCCACCGTCAGAGTGCTGGTCAGTGCTGCCAGGGCCAGGACATACCATCTGTAGTTTGTCTCGCTGTGGCGGGTTGTTTCAATCTGTTCGTTATTCATGACTCTCTCAGGAGTTTGTCATCGGTGATGATCAGGGGACAGGCAGGCGTTGATCGTGCGTCCGCGGCAGACCCTAAAGGTCTTCCGAAACCTTTAGGGTCTGATGGCGACATTGATCGTGCGTTCGATGTCTTCCAGGTGGACAGACTCCAGGCTGGGGAAGACGGCATGGGCTGCGCCGACCCGCTCCTCCGGCCCCAGCCCCACGGTCCAGAACCCGCCCGCCAGCGCTGCCTGCACGCCTGACGCGGCATCCTCGACGACGATTGCCTCGGGCGGATCCACGCCGAGCTGGCGCGCGCAATGGAGGAACAGATCCGGTGCGGGTTTGTGCCGCTCGACGCTGTAGCCGTCGGACACGGCGTCCACGTAGTCCCCAAGGTGCAATCGGTCCAGGACGGTGCGGGCATTCTTGCTGGCCGAGCCGATGCCGATCTGGATGCCCGCCTGGCGTAGCTCTCGCAGCAGCTCCAGCACGCCGGGCAGGATGTCGGCGGGGCTCATCTGTTGGATGAACTCCACGTAGTAGCCGTTCTTGCGCGCCATCCACTCCTGCATTTGTTCCTCGGTGGCGGCCCGGCCATCCAGTAGCAGTTCCAGTGACTGGCGGCGGGGCACGCCGCGCAGCGGCTCGTTGCGCGCCCGGTCGAACGGGACGCCCAGTTCGTCGGCCAGCCGTTTCCAGGCGCGATAGTGGTATTCCGCGGTGTCTGTCAGTACCCCGTCGAGGTCGAAGATGATTGCCTTGATGGCTGATGTCGGATGGATGGACATGCTACCTCCAGCAGTTCAAGGTTCCGCTGACGTTCCTCACGGGATGGCGAGTGTGCGACCTGGCCTCGGGTCACGGCTGCACGTCAAGCAGTTCGACGTTCCAGAGCTCGGAGGCCTGAGTTGGGTCGGGTGCCAGGCCGATGACGGACGCGCGGGCAAGGGTGGTCTTGGTGTGCTGAAAGAGTGGCAGGACCGGCAGACGCTCCGAGAAGATGCGTTGGGCCTCGACGTGACCGGTGGCGTAGCGCTCGTCGCCCGGTAGGGCCTCCAGGGCCGAAAGGCAGGCGTCGTCATACGCGTCGTCCAGGAAGCCGGCCACGTTGGGCCTATCCCACCGGCCCGTGTCGGGGATCTGCTCGCTCAGAAACAGGTCGCACAGTGGATCGAAGGTCGCGCGCCAGGAGAACTGCGCCAGGTCGAACCGCCGGCCGAAGAGCACGCCCTCCGGCCCTGGAGCGAATAGCGCATCCGGTAAGACCTCCACTGTGACCTGGATACCACACTCGGCCAGATAGCCCTGCACGAGCTGGGCTGTCTGGACGCGCTCAGGCTCGTCGCTCGTGTGGTATGTGGCGCGGAATGGCGTGCCTTCCGCGATGCCGGCGATGCCGTGAGCCTCGCGCACGCCGTCCCCATCCTCGTCATACCAGCCGGCACCCGCCAGCAGTGTCTGGCCGGCCGCCGGGGCGTATCCCCACGTGGTCAGAGCGTCACCGGCGTATAGGGGATGCTCTGGGGGAAGGAAGCTGTGCAAGACCCGGCCAGAAGGCCCCATAACCTGATCCGCGACGGCCTGCCGGTCTATGCACAGGGCGATCGCCTGCCGCACCTGCACGTTCTCGAAGAAATCGGGCCGGTCGTAGCCTGGGCCGGGACTGATGCCGAAGGCCAGGGCCTCCCAGCGGGCGTCATAGGAGGAGAACGCCTCGATTTCTTCGCCATCCGGGTCGTCCGTAGGAGGGGGAGGAGACTCCGCGCTGCCTGTAGGGGCGGGGTTTCCCCGCCCTCCACCGTCCGGATCGTGCACGGCCACGTCGCAGCGGCCGGCCAGGAGTTCCTGCTCCAGGACGCTCGGGTCGGGTACGAACCGGAAGACGAGTTCGTCCACGCGGGGCAGCCCTTCCGGTTCGCGGAAGTAGATGCGATTGCGTACCAGTTCGATGTGGTCACCCGGCACCCATTCCCGTAGCACGAAAGGCCCCCAGCCCAGGGGCTGGCGCGTCGAGGTGTCCGCGCTGAGCAGTGCGGCGGCGGAGAGGTGTCCCCAAAGGTGGCGTGGCAGCGGGTGCCAGAAGTTGAGGAAGAAGGCGCGGTCCATAAATCCGGGGATGCCGCGCCAGACGACGGTGCGATTATCTGCCGCCCGGTAGTCGGCCGTGCGCTCGACGACGTGCTTGTCGGTGGGAGTGGCCGGATCGGCGGCGAGTTCGAAGGAGAACACCGAGTCGTCGGCGGTGAGCACGATGCCGTCGGACCAGTATAGGTCCGATTGGAGTGTGAAGGTCACGATCATCTGCGGCATCAGGAGCGGGCTGCCGTCGAAGGTCTGAGCCTGTCCGGCATCGTCAGCGACCGTCACCCCGGGTGCCAGTTCGGTCACCTCCCCATTCGCCGCGAGCACCCGGTCTCCGGCCTGGACGGTGACGGCCTCAACGGCAGCGTTGCCGTTATCCAGGCCGGGGAGGTTGGTGAGGATCACCGGCTGGTAGCCGTAGCCGCGGCTGTCGAGCGGTCCGTCGTAGATGGCCTGCCAGACGTGATGGGAGGCCAGGCTGTCGGTGCCATACAGGTACAAGCTGTCGGGTTCGTTGGGCATGCAGATGGTGAGCGTCTTGGGCTCTGGGGTGGGGGAGGGCGTGGGTGGGGGAGCGGTAGGAGTGGGGGGCACGGTCGGCTCGGTGCACGCGGCGCACATGACGAGCGCGGCCAGGACAGTCAGCGTCCTGACCATTCGTGGCCTGTCTGTCAGGGCGCGGTTTCCGCGCCCTCCGCGCCGTCGCGCTCGTAGGGGCGCGGTTTCCGCGCCCGTCGTGCTCTGGAAGTGATGTGTCTGTCTCAATCCTTGTCCCCCGTTCCCATCGGGCCGGAAAGTTGAGGGCATTCTACTTTTGGCCGTGTCCCTTGTCAAGTGGGCGCGGGAGACAACTGTGTGCACTCCGGCGGTTTTGTCGAGGGGGTTGGGGGGTAAACAACCTGTCCTTGCGGGCGGGCGCGCCTGCGCGTTGACACGCGGCGCACCTGCACCTATAATGGCGGCGCTATGCCTGAGTTGCCCGAAGTCGAGATGGTTGCCCGGGGGTTGCGAGCGTCCTTGATCGGGTGCACGGTTACGCGCGTCGATGTGCGGTGGCCGCGCAGCGTCGTGCCGGCCGATCCGGCAGCGTTTGCGCGGCGACTGGCGGGCCAGACGATCACCGGCGTGGGACGCCGCGGGAAGTGGGTGCTGATTGCACTGGAGGGCGGTGACGTGTTGCTGGTGCACCTCCGCATGACCGGGCGGCTGTTGGTGGAGTCCGCCCAATGCCTGGACGAGCGTCATCTGCGCGTGTTGTTCTTCCTGGACGATGGGCGGCCGCACGGACGGACGTGGCTGCAGTTCGTTGATCAGCGCAAGTTCGGGCGGATGGTGTTGACGAACGAGCCCCAGCAGGTGGTGGGCGACCTTGGGCCGGAGCCGTTGGACGATGGCTTCACGCCGGAGCGCTTCGGGGAAATGCTGGCGCGCCGGCGTGGACGCATCAAGCCGTTGCTGCTCAACCAGCGATTCCTGGCCGGGCTGGGTAACATATATACCGACGAGTCCCTCTGGCGCTCCCGGATCCATCCGCTACGCCGGGCCGATACGCTGTCGCCGCTTGAAGTGCAGCGCCTGCATGGGGCGATACGCTCTGTGCTCCGGGAGGCCATCGCCTCGGGAGGTACAACGCTCTCTGACGGGACGTATCAGCAGGCGGATGGCGAGCCAGGGCAGTTTGCCGGCCGGCTGGCGGTCTACGGCCAGGCAGAGCAGCCATGCCCGCGCTGTGGCGCGACCATCGAGCGCATCCGGGTCAGTCAGCGGGGCACGCATTTCTGCCCAGGTTGCCAGCTCCTGGCAAGAGAAAACTTTAAGGTTGGGGCTATTGACAGTGGGGGGATTCTGGCGTAGAATAATGGTACAGACTGGGTAAACTGTCCCGGGGCCTCCTGGCGTCGCCTAAAGAAAGCGTTTCTTGCCAAAGAGTTGGTGAAGAGCGGAGGTTAGACGGAGCATCCGTCCCAAAGAGGCGAATGCGCTGGGAGAAAGGCACGGGGCAATTGGGGGCGGTGGCCTTGCGATAGCGGGCCATCGCTCTTTTTGGTTTCAGGCGCGGACACTGCGCCCCTACATCGTCGCCGGGGCAGATGGTCCCGCTGCGCTGGCGCTACCTCTCCTCCGTCCCCCAAATCCACTGCTCGTAGAGAGCACGGTGCTCGTCGCCGGTGACGGCCTCCACAGCCGCCAGCCAGTCCTCCGGTGTGGCGACGCCGTAGCGGTTGAGCGTGAAGTACGTCTGCAGGATGGCCCAGAAGTCCTCCTCTCCCACCTCCTGGCGCAGGGCGTGGAAGTAGAGCGGCCCTTTCTGGTACACCACTGGCCCGTAGTCCTCCCCGCTGTAGGCAGCGACCGGCAGTCCCACCGATGCATCACGACCGGACGTTATCAGGTCCTCGTGAGCTTGCTCAAAGACCCCCTCCAGCAACTCGGCTGCCAGCTCTGTTCCATAGCGATTCTCGTAGTAGAGTAGCGTGCTATACTGGACCAGCGCCTCATCCAGCCAGGGTTCGTCTACCTGGTCGTTCCCCACCAGGCTGTACCACCACTGATGGCCGACCTCGTGCACCACGACCCACTCCATCCGGTCGCTGAGCGTCTCGTAGTACCCGCTGTTGATGACCACCAGTCCGGGGTATTCGATCCCGCCGGCGCGGGTCGGGGTCTCCACCACGTCCAGCTCGGTGAAGGGGTAGAGACCGAAACGGGCGCTGAACAGGCGCGCTGCCTCGCTTGCGTAGTCCAGTGCCCGTGCGCCACCCTCGGTATTGCGGGGGGGCTTGGCGTAGAAAGCGCTGTTGACGGTTACGCCTTCCACTGTGTGGCTTGCTACCTGGTACTCCGGCCCGAGGACGGCGACGAAATCTCGCATAGGGCCCGTGACGCAGGTCCACGTGACGCCCGCGCCGGGGTTGGGCTCGGGTGCGGAGCACGTACCGGAGGCGAGGAGTGTCATTTCCTCGGGGGCGCTGAGGTGCACGGTGTAGAACGCCGTCTCGGAATAGACGGCGTCCCCGTGGGTAGGCGCAACTTCGACGTTCCACCCTTCGTCGTCGTAGACCGGGACCAGCGGGTAGGCATTGGCCAGGGCGAGGTATCCGTCGTAGTAGCCCAACTGCCTGTAGCCTAAGTCCCCCTCTGTGGGGACCTCGAGGGTGAAGTCGAGCACCAGGTCGAGGCTCGCGCCGGGCTCGAGCGGTGGGTCGAGGGGAATGCGCACTGCGGAGCCGCCCAGCTCATCCACGGGTACAGTCGGCTCTCCATCCACCGAGACGTTGTGCGCCGTCATCGCACCTCCATAGCCGGGGGTGTTGGGGAAGAGGCGCAGATAGAGGTCAGCGAGCGGTACATCCTCGGTGTTCGTATATGCCACGCGCTCGTGGCCCGTGATGACCGTCATACTGGGATCAACGGTCAGTTCGATCTCGTAGCGCGTCGCGTCGGGGAACAGCTCCAGGTCAGCGAGGAAATCGCCGCGCAGGGCTGGCGCGTGATCGGAGAAAGGAGAATCACTCGTCGCGGATGCCGTCGCCACATCGTCGGGCTGCGGTGTGGGGGTGGGCGCCGGCGTATCGGTCTCAGAAAGGGTAGGTGTTGGGGTGTGGACGGGCGTGAGGGTGCATGGCGGTGTAGGGGTGGGGGGCATGGCAGGGCAACAGGCGACGGTGAGTACCAGGCAGAGGAGGAGAGGGAAGATGGAGGAGGCAAGAGGCGCTGAAACCAGGTTTCTGGCGATGTACCATCGCATGGAAAACCTGGTTTCTTGGGATGCGAGACGCAGAACGCGGGATGCAGGATGCGAGGTGTGGGGCAGATCGCTGGTTAGCTTGTGCATTATGCGGTCTCCTGTTCTGGTGGTTCGGGAGATGGGCAGGTCCGCATCACGAACTTGTCGCCATCCGCGTGGGGAAAGATAAGCGTCGTCGCTCATCACGTGCCACGCGTCACGTCTACCCACCACCCACGTGGGGGAAGATGCCCACCTCATCACCGTTGTTGAGCACGTAATCTCCCTTGCGTACGACGTGGTTGACGAACACGATCTTGACGTCGTCGGCGGGCGGGCGCAGGTGCGCGATGAGTTGATCCACAGTGGCCTCTCGCGGCAGTTCCACCGGCATCGGTTCGCCGATCCCCAGGTGAGGATAGTGGCGGCGAAGTGTGGCGAACAGCTTCACGCGTACGATCATATCGTCTGCCTCACCCTGGCCATAGTCCTGCATGCGCCGTCAGATTGGTTCTTCCGTGACGTGTCGCACCAGCTCGTCCACGCTCAACCTGTCGATTCCCAGCCTGTCCGGCGTGCGCCCGCGTCGCCAATAGTCGGTCTTGTGGACGATGCACGCCATGCGGATGATGCTGTCCATTCCCCGCACGCGCACTCCAAACCGCTGCCCCAGCGCGGCGATGGGTACCAGGCTCATCGGCACGTCTTCTGTGATGTAGCGGTGGTTCAGCGAGGCCGGGGCCTTGATGCCCCGGTAGCCCGGCTGGTTGTGGATCGCCTCGTACAGCGTCGCGCCGGTGGCTTCGTAGGCCATCTTCAGCCACTCCATCCCCGTGCGTGCGCGGATGCCCAGCGCGGCCGCTACCGTCACGCGTTCTCTGTCCAGCGCCTCCAGGACGTGGCCTACCGATGGGGTCACGCCGTCGATGTAGAACTGGAACTCACCGCCGGTGGATTCAATACGCCCGGCGTTGAGCATGGTGAGCGCCGGGTGGAAAATGGCCCCCATATTGTCCAGACTGGTGTGCAGTACGCTCACCCCGTCAATGAAGCGCGGAAAGGCTGGTGCCAGCGCTTCCAGTACCCTGGTTGTTCGGGTGGCTGGGAGCGCAGCCAGTGGCACGGCGTCTTTTATGCGGAAGATGCGGGCCTGCGTCGGGCCTTCGGAGCGGCAGGCGTAGAGCAATGTCTCTGCCTCGGCCACAGTGACATCGGCCGTGCAGCCGCTCTCGCGGAGCACGTGTGCAAACTCAAGCGCGCCGCCGGTGCGCCCGGGGTTGAGGAGGATGATCTGCTTGTCGCGCAGGTGACGGGCGGTGGCCTTGGCGACGTCAGTGTGGCCTGTGGCGGGCACAACGACCATGATGACCTTGGCGTCCACCACTGCCTCGCCAATCTCCGAGGTGACCAGTGCCAGCCGGCCGAAACCGCGAGGTCCGCCTTCGAAGCTTTCCAGCTCGATCCCGCCTCTTTCCTTGATCGCTGCAATATGCTCACGCGTGCGGTTGTACAATGTGACGCTGAAGTCCATCAGCGCCAGGTGTGCTGCCATGGACTTGCCGCCGTTGCCTGCGCCGATAACTGTGTAGCGCGTCTTTTTAGCCATGCATTTCCTCCTTAACTGAACAGAAGCGAGTGCTAAGATGACTAAGGGTGGTCTGGTTGATCTGTGAGTCGAACGCGCACAAGAGCGCGTCCATGCAGGCGCGGTTTGCTACGCGTCGAACCGGATGCCCAGACTGGCAAGTCTTTCTTCCTCCGAAAGCGCCTGTCCCGTGGCCGGATCCACGGCTACGCACGCGCCACGCGCGTCTACGCGTGCAACGATCTCCCCCTGCGCGAACGGGTTGTTGCGCAGGTGTGGGGCATCCAGCACGCCCCCTGTTACCGCCCGCGTCAGCGTGGCCGGATCGGTGAGTGGGTCCTCTACGTTGGGTTCTGCCAGGGCGCGAATGGCCCGCAGGGTCACCTGTGCTTCCCGGATCAGTTCCGCCTTGCGCCGCTGGACGGCGGGGTCAGCACTCATATCTGGCTGACCACGAAGCGCGTTTTCGATGCTCCGCCGGGCCAGTTTGCAGGCCGCGATCACGTCGTCGGCGGAGGCGGCGTGGTGCGCCTCGGTATGGCCAACCACATGCAGGATGTGAGGCCGCAGCGCCATCTGCAGGTAGACGCTGGCAGCCAGGTGGGCGCGGGCCGCCTCTGGATCCAAAGGGTAGCTGAGCAGCCCCGTGCGCGTCTGACGCCAGATGCGGAAGGGACTGCCACCGGACGCGGCGGGCGTTGATCGCGCGTCTGGATCAGCTTGTGCTATGTCTGCCCCGGTCTCTTCCTTTTCCAGGGAGAGAGAAGCGGTGATTTCCAAGCAGGCCAGCATCTTCGCCAGGTCCATCGCATCCGAGGTGCCGGGCGGGCTGTTGAACATCATCTGCGCGATGTAGTCGTGCACGCCAAAGGCGCGCGCGTTGTAGGCCGACAGGTAGGCCGAGACCACGAAGATCACGTCGGGCGCGTCACGCATGCCCCAGTGGTGGGGCTCGTTCAATTCGACCGGGATGTCTCGTTCCCCATACCAGGCCATTACGCGCTGGTGTTCACGGATGGAGCTCTGGAGATCACATGGGCCACGCCCGTCCATCTGGTTGAACCAGAAGATAGGGATGGCACACCAGGCGATGTGGATCGTGTCCACGTACATCTGGGCCAGGCGGATGAAATCGTCGCTGCCGGAGTAGGTGCGCAGGAGGGGGAAGTTGCCGCGCCGGCTGGCGGCATGGAGCGCCCGGTAGTCATCAGCGCTGCGCACCGGTACCCCACCTGCACCCCGGCTGCGGGGGTTCTGTCGCTCCGGGTGAAAGAAGTTGGCTTGCGCGTCCTGGTCAATCCCCAGCGAGACGATGTCCAACGCCTGGGTCTCGGCGATGCCTGCGATCCCCTCTCTGGTGGCCGCCACCGTCGGCAGGCCGAAGTGGTGCCGGATGATGGGGTAGGGGGCTTTCCATGCGATGCGCTCCACCGTGGTCTGGGGAAAGGATTCCTCGGTTCGCTCGGCCTGTGACTGGCCCTTGACGTAGGCCAATACGGTCTCCGATGGTTCGCTGCCGTCGAACACACGCTCGAAGAAACCGATGGCGCGCGCCCGTTCGGCCACGGGCGGCGTCCCGCCGAAGGCAAAGCGCACGCCGGCCGTGCGCAACTCGTCTGCGCCTTCGGCGAATTCGGCCAGCAACTGCTCACCGGTCTCGGGAGTCAGCCGGTAGGAGACGCCCACCAATTCCGCGTGCTCACGCCGGGCGCTCTGCAGCACTTCCTCGATGGACACCGCCGGCCCCAGGAACACGGTGCGCCAGCCCGCAGCCTCGGCCAGTCTCAGGAAGTTCAGCACGCCCGCGACGTGCGCGCACTCGCCCAACGCGGCCCCGATGACCGTCTTCGGACGCCCGGTCAATGTCCGCATCACCTTACCTCCATTTCTACATTCGCCTGTCTAGAAGTATATGAGGAAGCCTCTATATGTCAAGAGGTGTGTTTTGCGTGTTGTGCAGAGGATCTCGCGGAGCGTCCTGATCCGTCCTGAAGCGGGATGTCCGCCTACGGTCTGTTGGGGGTGGGGGAAGAAACCGGGTTTTTGGCGATGTGCCATCGGGCGATGTGCCATCGCGTGAAAAACCCGGTTTCTGAGGGCCGGTGGATGGCCCTTGTGGGCAATCTAGGGACAGGCAGCGAGCGCGCCGTACGTACGAATGGCGAGAGGGAGATACACATATTCGTTCAAGAGGTCTCTTAGTGGTGACGGCACGACCAATTGGCCGGGTGGTTCGCTGTCCACCGGCACGATGGGCAGCTCTCGCGGTGTCTTGGTGCCAGACTCGCCGTAGACCTTATGCTCGGAATGCCCTGACCTGGTCGCTGGGTTAGCGGGACAGGAGTCGCTGATCTCCACGGCGATCTCGTAATCGGATTCTGTGATCCCTTCCACCTCGATCTGGTAGTTACCGTCTTCCGGTATCTGGAACTGCACGTATTCCACCTCACCCGGACCGTTGATGCTGTACCAGTAGCTGCCTCCGCTCTGGTATCGGGGCGGCCAGACGTACAGGTCGGGGTCCCCATAGGCCGGGGTGACCCGTGCCCGGAAGCACTGCCCGGCCTCTGCCAGCCAACGGTAGGCCCTCGTCTCACCGGTTGCCACGTGGTCCGATGCGGGCGTGTAGTTGATCTGAGCGCGCAGGGAGGCACGGGATACGTTCCCGGCCGCGTCGGCTGCCCAGGCTTGCAGGTAGCGCAGCCCTGTGCCGGGATGCAGTGTCCACAAGTGGGGCTGGTGCGCGTACGGCAGCCAGCCTGTCCATTGCACCGGCACCCAGGTCCGAGCGCCGGCGTTGTAGTGCTGCTCCACGTAGTAGACCTGAGCCGGTCCCGTGTCGTCGGTCGCGCTGGCGGTGAGCGTCACGCCGCGTGTCATCGTGTGGCCCGCACCGCCGTTGACCAGAAGACTCGTCAGTACCGGCGGGGTCGTGTCTACCAGAGGTGCCTGGATGGTCACGGTACGGCTGACCACGTTGTTCGTCTCATTCGTCTCCGCCACGATGTCGTCGGGGTCAATTTCGGCGAAGATGGTGTAGCGCCCGGCTGGCTGTGTGCCCCAGGCAAGCGCGCTCGTGCTGGCTGTGTCGTTCGCCCCGATGCCGGCCAGGTATGCGTCGCCGATCCGTGCTGTCTGGTCGAAGTCGCCCAGGTAGAACCGGACTGGGATCTGGATCAGCCCTTGCGTACCGCCCACGCGCTCCACCACCAATCCCAGGGACACGCCTTCGCCCTCCAGCGGTGTCTCAGGGTCTGTCCATAGGTAGTAGGACTGAGCACGCAGGTCATCCGCCGGTTGGGTGGCGTCGAGAACGATGTACGCTTTCGCCAGCGTGCTGCTGTAAGCTTCACCTGCTACGCCTAGATCGTAGTCGCCGGGCGGCAGACCGGCGGGCACCTTTGCCACGAGATGTGTGTGGTCGATGTAGATCGTGGATAGCCCAGTCGGGGGAGACGTGCCGAGGCTGACCTGGGCGTCTGGTGGAAAGTTGAAGCCGAACACGTCGATGCTGACCACAACGTCGTTGAACCCTTCGACAGGGCGTACCTCAGTGATTGTAGACACAGGGGGCGTGGGCGTCGGAGTGGGTGTATTCGTGGGTGTCGGCATCGGTGTGCTTGTGGGCGTCGGAGTTGCTGTGGGCGTAGGCGTGTCCGTGTTCGTTGGTGTAGGTGTGGAGGTATGGGTGGGTGTGGGCGTGGGTATAACCTCTACCGCGTCGGAAGTGCGCAAGCGGATGGCGACGTCATCCGCTTGGTTCATCCCCAAGTCATACCAGGTCCCATCCGTTCCGCCATGGCTGATGTACGTGCGCTGGGTCTCGTGGGGGCCTATGGCATCGGCCGCGATAGGGAATCCATAGCTGGCGTTCGTGATCTTGACGACTGCGATCACCTCGTCCCCGCTCGTGAGCGGCACGGGTGAGCTCAGTTGCAGCGAGTGGTAGCCCGCCTCGGCGAAGTGCTCGTTCAACTCCTGCGCCAACAGGTTGCTCGGCCCTGCCCCGTCGAAGTCGTCGTAGAGATACACATCTACGTCGCTCGTCTCGTCGCTGGTCCACAACTCCACCCGCGTGGCGTATGTGTCGCTGGATGGGATGAACGTAGTCAGGCCCCATGCGGTCGTGTCGCCATATCCCCAGGCGGTCGTCCACCCGGCCTCGTCATAATACAGAATGCTGCCGTTGGCATCGTAGTCCTGCCAGTGATACGCGAATGAGGAGTACATGCCGATGTTGGCCGAGCCATAGGCGATGGTGAAATACCCGTCGTCTCCCCAGTCGGTGCCCCAACTGTTCTTGACGATCCATCCGCCGCTCCCCCCGGCGTGGGTGAGACCGTCGTCCCAGCCGACGATCAGCACGGCGTGATTGGGCGTCTGCGTTCCGGCATAGTACAGCGTGTGGGAGCCATCATAGGTGCTGAAGCCGGGGAAGGAGGCGTACATCGTGGTGTAGACGGGGCCATAGTTCAGGACGTAATCCTTGAGCACATCTGTGTCGGGCATGGCGTTGCCCGAGATGATGTGCCAGTCGAGCAGTGTCTTCTGGTAGGCACAGGTGGTGTTACAGGCCACGTCGGCGGCCACGTATGGGTCACACGTCTCCAGCGTGGTCCCCCTCTGTGAGAACAGGTTGGCGAGCAGGTGGTAGTTCCCGCCGCTGCAGCTGGTGCCGCCGTAGAAATCGTGGAGTTCGTACCAGTTGCACTCCTTGGCGCTGTTCTCCGATAAATCGTAGGCCGGTGATCCGGCGATGAGCAGCCTGGACTCGATGTCCGCGAGGGCCGCAAAGGCGTAGCACGAGCCACACGCTCCCTGGTCCCTCACCGGGGTGACCTTATCCTGAATGCGCCAGTCCCAGTCGGAGGGGAGTGACCCAAGGGTGTCCATTCCCTGGAGACGGTGTGCCTTTCCTTCCACTCGCTGCCCTGTCAGGTGTGAGATGTCCACGGGTGGGGGGACGAAACCTGAAACTGGGGAGGAGCCTGTCGTAACTGTGGAGCGTGTCGGTGCTTCACACGTTTCGCCGATCTCCGGCTTTCCCGTCAGGGCAAACGGTGCGAGTATAGGGTCAAGATCCACCCTCCGGGCCGCCAGCGCAGCCTCTAGACGTGGGGGTTGTCTTTGGGGCTTGGGATTTGGAATTTGGGCTTTGACAACGGGCGTGGGGGTGATCGGCAGCAGAGAAACGCCGATCGCCATAATGAGCAGCGCGGTGGAAAGCTTGCCAGGTTCCGCGGATTGTCCCAATCCGTTGGACAACGTGCACCTCTAATGGATGACCCAGTGCTTGAGCCACGGATTGGAACAATCCGCCGGATTGGAACAATCCACCGGATTGGAGCAATCCGCGATGCCTATCCTATGCTAACAGCGGGTCGTTTCGCGGGGTGTTGCACGGAGCGTGTCCAACGGTGTGTCAAGGGTATCGCGGATAGCGCACCATCGCGATAGCGGCTCCGGTGGTGCGAAGGGAGATATACTTGAGCAAGTAAGATGGTGTGGTTGATCACGCGGTGGAGGAGTCCGAAAACACGAAGCTGCCGGACTCTCGTAAGCGCGGCAGCTTTGCAGTCACAGATAGCCTGGATCGATCTGTGTCAGGTCGTATCAAGGGCCTGGCGGATTGCGTCTGCCAGGACTTCGATGTCAAATGGCTTCTGGATGATAGCCAGGATTCCTTCTTCTTTCAATTCGCCGAGGTCCTCCTCCAGCGCGTAGCCGGTGATGACCACAGCTTTGAGATCTGGACTCGTCAGTCGCATTTCCTGCACCAATTCCCTGCCCCCCATTTCCGGCATCACCATGTCCGTCACGACCAGATCCACGGGGTCCGCCGACCGGTACAGGTCCAGTGCTTCCCTGCCGTCCGCTGCAGTTAACACCCGGTAGCCAAATGTCTCCAGAAACCTGCGCCCTGCTTCCCGTATGGTCTCGTTGTCCTCCACCAGCAGGATGACCTCTCCGTGCCCGCGTGGAGCTGCCAGTGGTGGTGGTTCAACACGCGTTTCTTCAATGCGTTCCCTGTGAGCGGGCAGATACACGCGGAACGTTGTCCCGTGCCCCGCCTCCGTTTCGACCCCGATGTGTCCCCCGTGCTGCATGACGATGCCGTACACCTGGGCCAGCCCCAGTCCTGTCCCCTGGCCACGTTGCTTGGTCGTGAAAAACGGCTCAAAGATGTGGGGCAGCACCTCCGGCGCGATCCCCGTCCCCGTGTCGCTCACTGCCAGGCACACCCATTCACCGGGCACCATGTCCGCGAGCGGCGGTTTCTCACCCGGCGCGACGTGGACCTTCGATAGCTTGATGTGCAGTTCCCCCCCCTTCGGCATGGCGTCCCTGGCGTTGATGGCCAGATTCATGACCACCTGCTGAATCCGGGTGGGGTCGGCGCAGACCGTGTGTGCTTCCTCTCCTGCTTCCAGGTGGAGGGAGATGCTCTCTGGGATCGTACGCTGCAGCATACGCATGCTCTCGTCGATGAACGGGTTGAGGTCCAGGGGGTGGGTTTCGATGGGCGCGCGCCGGCTGAAGTCCAGGACCTGCCCCACCAACCGTGACGCTTGCCGTGCCTCCCCGACGATGGTGTTCAGCCCTGAGGTAACGGGTTTGGGCAGATCGTGCCCGCGGAGCAACAACTGCGCGTGGAGCATAATGGTGGTCAGGAGGTTGTTGAAGTCGTGGGCAATGCCTCCGGCCAGTTGCCCCACCGCCGCCAGACGTTCCTGGTGTTGGATCCGCTGCTGGGCATGCCGTTCCTCGGTGGTGTCCCGCATCAGGAGCACCCACCCGTGTGTGTCCTGCGATGCGCGGCTAGACGCGGACATTGAACCTGCGTCCGTCCGTGCGTCCGCGGACATTGCGGACATTGACCCCGACCGTCTGCGGTCGGCTGCGTCCGCGGCCTCCGTCTTCACCGGCCGTGCTGCTATCTCGAAGATCCGGTGCGGCGGCCCGGGGGTCTCCACTGTGTGCCACAATCCCCTGGGCGGGGGCTGCAACAGCTCCTCTGCTGGGCGGTTCGCCAGATGGGTCAGCACATCGTCGACGGCGGCGTCTGTGAGGGCGGGCAGGATGCTCTCGGCCGCCGCGTTGGCCAACAGGATACGCCGCTCGCGGTCCAGTAGGAGGACGCCCTCGGGTAGGTGCTTCACGAGCGCATCGAGCCGCTTCTGCTCGGCTTCCAGGGCCGCGCGCAGGTGGGCCTGGTGTAGCGCCACAGCAAGTTGGTCAGCGACCTCTTTGGCGATGTCCATGTGTTCCGGGGCCAAAGCGTCGGGGCTTTCTAGCGCCAGGCGCAGAGCGCCGATCAGTTCGTCTCGTGCAATGAGCGGCACGGCGACGTGGGTGGACAATCCCGCGGCTTGCAGCGCCTGGATCGCCGACGGCGGCCGCGGGATGGCAGATGAGTTCTCCTCAACGAGAACCTGGCCCTGTCGAAGCGTCTCGATGACCTCCGTGCCTCCCTCCAATGGCAGACGCATCCCTGGGACGACCTCGAACTGGCCATCGTTTTCCGTGGCGACGACTATGACCTCTTGATTCTTGAGATCAAACGTCACGATGCCAGCGCCACGGCAGGGCACCAGTTGACGGATGTGTTGCAGCGCTGCCTGACCGATCTCCTGCGGTGACCAGGCAGCCAGGATGGCGGCGTCGATCGCGCGCAGCGTACTCAGGCGGTCGGCGTACCGCTGCAGCCTCTCCTCGGCTTGTTGCCGCTGCAACGCCACCGCGGCCTGATGTACAAAGGTGTGGATGGTACTTCGGTCTCTCGGCTTGGTCCCTTTGCGCGTGAGGATCAGGGCGCTCCCGAATAGCTCGCCCTTGGAAACGAAGCCGATCACGTACGTTGCGCCCAGACCAATGAATCTTTCAAGCATCCGGGCGACGCCTTTCGGCAGTACCCCAAAGGAGATCTCGTGCAAATCCTGGGGACCATCCATCAGTTCGCCACTCAGCAGTGCGCGCTTTGCCTCTGCGTCGGTGACGGGATAGCGCATGCCCACGAGATCTCGCCCCAAGATCCTGAAGAGCTTCTCAGCCCGTTTGCCAAGGCCCGCGACGGCGCGGATCTCAAGACTGTCCGAAGGCTTGTCGTATAGACTGACCGCGACGGTGGAGTCGCCGCTAAGCTCCCTAAGCCTGTTCGCGATGAACCGGTAGATGTCTCCGTTGGATGTGTACTCGACGAGCGCCATCGCCGTGCCTGACAGGAACTCAAGATCAGCGACGTGGTTCCTCAGCCTCTCCTCGGCCAGCACCTGGTCGGTGAAGTCCCTGGCATAGACAGCAAGGCTTATCACGTTTCCATGTTCATCAAAGACTGGATAGATGTGATTGTCGAGGGTCCTCCCTGCCCGCGCATCCTCAAAGCGGACGGGCTTCCGGGAAGCAACTACCTCGGCCACGCGCGCCTTCCTGGACCGGGCAACTTCGGGGGGGAGGAGGTCGTACACGCACACACCGAGCAGATCGTCCGGGCTATGTTCCAAGGAGCGGGCTATGGCTTCATTTGCTGCGAGGATCATGCCATCCATGTCAATCAGCATGGCTCCCTCGGTGGGGGCATTCAAGAGGGCGCGTATCGTCTCGTTCGCTCGACGGCGTGTTTTCTCCAGTTCGATGCCGTGCAGGGCAAAGGCGATGTCTCCGGCGACCTCCTCAAACAGCGTGCACTCTTCCTCATCGACGGCGAGATGCGCAGGCGTGGAGACGGACAACAAGCCGTAGGTTGTGCCGGCGTGCTCCAGACGAGCGGTCATCGCTCCCTGCTCACCGTACTGGGCGGCCAGAGGACAGTCAGTGCAGGTGAGGGCGGGATCGGTGGTGATCACTGGTCCTGGCTGGGCGAGTGCCTGTCGCGCGCAGGCGGTCGGTTGACCGTGCTTTAGCCGTTCAACCATGGGCCGGAAGCGGCTGCCCAGACCGGCCTCCGCCGTCGTGACCAGCCCGCCATCCTCATCCAGTAGCGCGATCCAAGCGTTGTGGTAGCGGCGCGCCTCAATGAGGCAGTCGCAGACGGATCGCAGGAGACGGTCGCGGTCCTTCTCCCGGGCGACGAGCTGGTTGACACTGCGGATAGCACGCAGCACGAGGTTGAGGTGCTCTACCTTTTGCTGCGCCCGCCGATACGCGGGTTCCGAAGCCTCCAGTTCGGCAACCCGCTTGCGCAGTTGTGCCAGTTCCGTGGCGAGTGTCTTTGTTGATCCGCTCTTGTCATTCATCCTGTGCACGCCATCAGGGTAGGTGCCCATTTCGCCTGTCGCATGGACGGTGCAACACACAGGCCCGCCATACCTTGTCGGGCGACGGGCGTGGAAACGGATGATGTCGCAGTTCGACTCCGTGCCAATACGCTGCTGCGACTTCGCGCGAGGCGGCAGCTATGAGATGATTGCGTTGTTAGAGGTCTACAGGATAGTATAATGCGAACTTGTCCCAGGCGCAAGTTGCACTTGTCTCGGGGATTCTCCTGACGGTGGGCGTAGAAGCGAGAATCACCGGACCCCCTGGCGGGCCCGGTGATTCTCCGGTCTCAGGGAGGGGATGCGCCGTGGCGTGTCCCCTGCGTAGGGTGCTGTACGGCTTTACGTATTCAGGCTGTGGTGCATGAAGCGCGGATGGCAGAACGTGCCCTTGAGGAGCCTGTCGGCGAACGGGGATACATCGGTCTTCTGTTTCATCATTTGGACGTAGAAGCCCTCGTTTCTGCACTCCCCGATGAAGATTGAGCCCTTGAGAATGCCGTCTTCAAGTACGACTTTGTGATAAGAGCCCCTGCTGTTGTGCCGCCGCACGTCCATATCGTCCCGCTTGCCCATGCCGGCGACGAAGATGGATACTCCAAAGGCGCGCAAGATGTTTCTGGAGACGCTGCTCCCGTAGGCGACGGGGATTGACGCCATGTTCAACGCCGCAGCCTTGCCCTGCTCGATCGCTATGGGCCAGATGGCGTTGCATCGCCACTGGCCGCAGCATATATCCATCGCCTCGGCCACATCGCCCGCGGCGTAGATGCCTGTGACGTTCGTCTCCTGGTGTTCGTCTACGACGATGCCTGTCCGGGTCTTGATCCCGCTATTTCCCAGGAAGCCGACGCTGGGTTGAACGCCTTTTCCGAAGACGACCATGTCGCACGCCCGCGTCTCCCCGGAACTCAAGCGCACCTCGCCTCCCTCTCTGATCTCGGCGATGTGTTCTCCCTTTAGGACCTCGACGCCCTGCTCGACCATTCTGCGCTCCACCAGCTCGGCGGCGGGCATATCCAGGCCGGTAGAGAAGACTTGGGAGGAACCGATCACGTACGTGATCTGCATGCCCAGTCCATGCAGCGCATCCCCGACTTCAAGGCCCACCGGCCCCCCGCCGGCGATGACTGCCCGCCCTGTCCGTGCATTTACCCACTTGTGCATGTCGTGGATGTCGGGCAGGTCTCGCACGGTGAAGACGAAAGGCAGGTCCCCTCCTGGAATGGATGGTTTCTTGGGGGCGGCTCCGCTGGCGATGAGGAGTCTGTCGTAGGCAAAGACCTCGCCCGCAGACGTGCTCACATGGCGCTTGTCGGGCTCCACCTTCGTGACTTCCTGGCCCAATAGGATCTCGACCCCCTCGGGCTCGGCTAGGAAGAGGTCGTGCTCGGGCATAGTGCCGGCGAGCAGGTAGGGCAGGGTCATCCTGGCGTACGGCTTTCTGTCCTGTTTCGATAGGATGGTAACCTTGCCCTGCCCGTCAACCCTACGGATGGTCGCTGCGGCGCTGACGCTGGCTGGACCGCCTCCGATGATCAGGTAATCCATTGCAGATCTCTCCTTGCTGGTCTTTGCGGATGCCCTTTGTCCTCGGATGCACTTCATCCTCGGACGCAGTTGGTCCGCCTCATCTCTTCCGTGATCTCGCGGAGGGAGTTGCACCGGCGGGCGATGCCTGCCCGCCGATGCTTCCCTGGGAGAGTCTGGGTTTCTGCCGCTCTATAGGCTCAGTTGCCCGCGTTTCTCCTCGGTGGGCACGCCCGATTCGTCCCAGCCTCGGAGTTGGTAGTAGTCCGGCAGCATCTGATCCAGATGGCTCACGCATCCCTTCGACGGGCCCGTCTTGATGGGGTCCTTCAGCATACGCTCGGGCAGTGTGTCATCCGCAGCCCCGAGGCCTGCTTTGAGGTTGAAGAGACGCTCGAGGTTCCAGATCCGTTCGCCTGCTTTCATGAACTCCTCGGTGGAGTACTCGACGCCGGTGGCCGTGCTGACCAGCGTCGCCAGCTCGTCCGCACCGATGCCGAAAGTAGTGAACAGGCACGCGCCCGAAGCGTCCAGCGCCGCCGTCAGGTTCTGGAAGGTGATGACCCACTGCGCCTTCCCTTCGGTCGCGTCCTTGTCTATCTTCACTGGGTTGCCCAGGACCTCCACTGCGATCGTATAGCCCCGCACGTGACAGGCACCACGGTTGGACGTGGCATATTCGAGGCCAATGCCCTGGATCGCACGCGGGTCGTAGGCCGGCATCTCTTGCATCTTGACGGTCATCGAGTACTCGGGGTGGCCGTAGCTTTCGGCCAGCCGGTAGCTGCCCAGTGCCAGCTTGTCGCCGAAGCCCTCGCGCGTCCCGGTCTTGCGCACCATCTCAACCAGTGCTTCGGCATGGCCAAAGGTGAGCGGTATGCCGTCTGTGTCTTCGAGCGTGAGAATGCCGTCCTCGTACATGTGCATGGCGCAGGCGATAGTTGAACCCAGCGTGATGGTGTCCATGCCGAACTCGTTGCACAGGAAGTTGGCCTTGGTGACCGCGTCGAGACAGTCTATGCCGCAGTCTGGGCCGAACGCCCACGCGGTCTCGTACTCGGGGCCCTCCCCGCGGCCAGCGAATTTCGGATTGGTCACTTCGCTGGCACGGCCGCAACTGATGATGCACGAGTGACAGCCCCGGGGGCGCACCAGTACGTTCTCGGTCAGGGCCTCCCCACCGACCTTGCCGGCTGTCGGGAAGTAGCCGTCTTGGAAGTTGCGGGTGGGCAGGCCACCCGTATCGTTCAGGATGTTGACCAATACGTCGGTGCCATACACGCGCAGCCCGGTGCCGCCCACTGGGTGAGCCTGGATCATCTGACGTGCCGTCATCACCGCTTCGCGGAAGGCCGAGGGATCGGCTACCTGCACCCCGCCGGTGCCGCGCACCGCCACGGCCTTGAGATTCTTGGACCCCATCACCGCGCCGACACCGGTGCGACCGGCCGCGCGGTTGCATTCGTTCATCACATTGGCGAAAAGGACCAGCTTCTCTCCTGCCGGACCGATGCAGGCCACGCTGGCTTCCTCGTCCGTAGCCGCGCGAACCGCCTCGGTGGTTTCGGGCGTTTGCTTGCCCCACAGTTCCTCGGCGTCCCGTATCTCTACACTGTCGTCCTTGATCCAGATGTAGACTGGTCTCTCGGCCTTGCCTTCGACGATGAGTGCGTCGTAGCCAGCGTACTTGAGGATTGGACCAAATGATCCACCGGAACTCGACGCGGCGATGGTTCCCGTCAGCGGCCCTTTCGTGACGATGTCGAAGTGGCTGGCAGATGGTGCGAAGGTGCCCGAGAGCGGGCCGGGGGCAAAAACGAGCTTGTTGTCCGGACTAAAGGGATCTGTCGTGGGAGGTACCTCGTCGAACATGATCTTGGTGCCCAGGCCGCGTCCGCCGATGAAGCGCTTGGCGAGCGCGGGGTCCAAGGGCTCTTTGGTGACTGTACTGTCGCTCAGGTTGACACGCAGAATTGTGCCCGTCCAGCCGGTCATCTTAGCCTACCTCCTCAAAGGCTTTCTTGAGGTGAGTTGCGAAAGCCTTCTTGCGTCCTCTGACGGCATCGGTCTCCTCGACGTACTCCAGGGCGTGGGTTGGGCAGAAGGCCACACACTCCGGCTCTCCCCCGCACAGGTCGCACTTGATGATCCGGCCAGGCGTTTGGTAGAAGACGGCGCCGAAGGGGCAGGCCAACGTGCACATGCGGCAGCCGATGCACTTCTCCTGATCCCAGGCCACGCAGTTGAGCGCGGGATCGATGTGCATCGCGCCAGTGGGGCACACAGCCACACAGGGGGCATCCTCACACTGCTGGCACGCCATCGGCACTGAGAAGCCTTCTATTTCCCAGTTGTGCACCGTGATCCGGGACGTGGAGGGCCTAAATTCTCCGTCGTGGAAGAATGAGCACGCCAACTCGCAGTTTCGGCATCCGGTACACTTCTCCGGGTGGATCACAAGGATTTTTGCCATGGTTGTTCTCCTTAGCGATATGCTGAGCAGTATCCTTTCAAAAGGGCTGGTGCAAGACCCCGAACCGCGCGGACGTGGATCGTGCATCCGGTTGTGAACGTGTCCAACAACAGCGATGTTTTGCCTGCGAAAACGATCTTTCATTCGACATCGCTCGAAAGACCTTCACGGTCTGTCTCAAGGCATCCTCCAGGGTTGCACATCACCTCCTTCCTCATTTGCGAAACAGAGTGCAGTAACCCTGTCTGATTCCAATGAAAAAGGAGGCCGCTCCACCCAGACGCTGCTACCTGGGCAGTGGAAGGACCTCCTTTGCAATCACGGCGGGTGTGGGGATTGCTCCCCGCACCTTGTCGCTCACCCTTCCCAGAGGGAGTTACGGGTACGCTTACCCAGGGTGAGTCGGAGAAGATGATTCAATTGTCTACTTGGTGCGCCTGCAAAGCCCTCAGCCTAGCTCGGCGCTCATGCTCTGAGAAGAGAGGCTGCTCCGCCCGGAAACGCATGCTGTCGGGAACTCCCGGCATTTCTTGTACGGAGGGGCACAAAGCCGTTTTGCCAGCGGACCTGCATAGCCACGGCGGCTATCTGGGGAAGCATGTGGGCTTCATACACGGAATAGGTCCGGTAGTCGGGGCCCTCCAGAATCAGGGTCACCTCTTCGGGGCGAGGGCCGGGTTCCACCACAAAGCCCCATTGCTTGAACAGCTTGACGGCGTCTTCGAATGAAAGTGGTTTGAACATGTCGATTCTCTGTCCTCCATCACGAAGTGACGTCAGTCTAGCGGAGCGGATAGACCGCATCCGTTGGGACACTTCGCTTTGGTTCACTAGCAATCATAGCAGAAGAACCCCGGCGCGGCATCCCTCAGCGTGAGTATTCTGGCCAACGAAAAAGCCCTATCGCGTGGATAGGGCTGGGTAGTATGACCGGGGTATGGGGCTACGTCATCTGTGGTATTGGGTGCTCGAACGGCCAGGGAAGGCGTGCCTCATCCTTCCCGCTCCCTCGGACTGGGCAGGTGGAGTGTGATCGTGGTGCCCTCTCCGGGGGCAGAGGTGATACTGAGTTCACCGTCGAAGAGGCTGGCCCGCTCGTACATGCCTGCAAGGCCGAGATGTCCGTGGCGGGCCAGTGCCTGGATGTCGGGAGGCTGGAAGCCAGGACCGTTGTCCTCGACCGTCACCAGGATGCCCCATTCCTCGAAGTAGAGCGTCACATTGACCTGCGTCGCAGCCGGTGCGTGTTTGCGCACGTTGGTCAGCGCCTCCTGGACCACGCGGAAGACAGTTAGCTCCAACTCTGGAGACAGCCGTCGCTCGTCGCCCACAATTTCACAGTGGACGCGGGCAGCAGGCATCTGTGCGGCTGATTCCTCCGACACGGCGTGCAGCGCAGCCGAGAGTCCCAGGTCCTCCAGGATGAACGGGCGCAGGTCGTTGCTCATGCGGCGCACGTCGGCCAGGGCTCCCTCGGCAAGGGATTGCACTTCATTCAGGCGCTGCCTGGCTGCTGCCGGGTCGCGCTGCATAGCGCCGCGACACAGTTGGATGCGCTGTACGAGCCCTACCAGGTCTTGTACGGTCTCGTCATGCAGTTCCCGGGAGATGCGCTTGCGCTCCTCCTCCTGGCTCTCGAGCACCTGAATGGCATATCGACGCAACGTGGCCTGCTGTTCCGCCAGGCGGATCACCATGCGATTGAAGACACCGATCAGCATACGCACCTCAGGTGGCCCCAATGCGCGCAGGGGATGGAAGATGGCTCCGGTTGAGACCTGGATCGCTTCCTGGATCAGGTCGGTCAGCGGTCGAATCGCCCGGCTCACGCTGAGAACCAGCAACACCATGGAGAGGGTCACCCCCAGTGTCAGGAGTCCCCCCACGGCCCACTGGTAGGGAACCGTGGGTGCCAGGATGGCACGCCACGGCTCCTCCATGATCAGGCCCCATCCGACGTCAGGCAGTGGCGCATACGAGACGACAAGCCGCTCACCAGACGACGGGGAGTCGTAGAGCAAGCTAGCAGGCTGGGCTTCTGCTGCCAGTTGCCATAGGGTAGCGTCTTCCTTGATGGTGTCGCCGATCCGGGCCGCATCGGGATGGGAGATCACGTTCCCGGCGGTGTCAACCAGGTAGGTCCGGCCTCCCTGAGGTGTGCGAAGCGGCTCTAGGTTGTTGCTCCAGGGATGATGCGCCAGAAACAGCACACCGATGAGCATGCCGGCGAATCTATCGTCATTCGATATGGGCGTGGATATGACGACCGCGTCCTGCCCGGATGGTTTTTCTGCAAGCACTGCCGAGAAGACCGGATGGCCGGTGGCCTGCGTTGTCTGGAAGTAGCTCCGGAAGGAGTAATCGAGCCCTTTGCGTTGTTCGTGGCCAGGTGTGGTGGCGATGGCCACGCCTCTCTCATCCAGCAGGGCCACCCCTCCCTCAAGCGAATCTAGGAACGGAGCCCATTCCCTCAGTATCTGCTCCTGGCGGTCTGGCGCTCCGACGTGCTGTGTCAAGGCGCTGGCCACAGTCTGCAGCGGGCGCACATAGGCGTGCAGGTCATTTGCCACCCCTACGGCTGCCACCTGAGCCAGTGCGGCGTTGCGCTGCAGAACGAGGTTGAGAGAGATCTGCTGGAAGGCGTAGACGCTAACTAGAGTCACCACTGCGCCAAAAAACGCGACAGGAAGCAGGCCGATGAGCGTCAATCGGTGCTGGAGGCGCAGCCCTCCCCCGGGCCGTGCGTTACTCAATCTCTTCCTCCAGGGTAATCCATCCGTGGACCAAGGCGTATGCTGCTGCCTCTACCCGGCTGCCTACCCCTAGCTTGCCGAAGATGTTCCGCAGGTGCACCTGGACGGTGTGCGGACTGATGGATAGCGCCTCGCCGATCTCTCTATTGCTCATCCCACTGGCCGCCGCCTGCAATACCTCGATCTCGCGCTTGGTGAGCCCCTCCGCCATCTCCTCGCTACGGTATAGTTGCCTGTGCGTCAGTCGATCCACAACCTTATGAGCGATGGAGGGATCGAGGACTGTCTCTCCTGTGTGTATGGTGCGGATGGCCTGAGCCAGATCGGCTCCCCCGGTGGTCTTAAGCAGGTAACCGTTGGCTCCAGCATCGAGCAGCGGGAAGACGTAGTGGTCGTTGTCGTAAGCGGACAGGATCAAGATGGGCATATCCGGATGCTTGGCTTTGATCGTCCGTGTGGCCTCAATGCCGTTGAGCTTGGGTAGACGCACGTCCATGACGATCACGTCAGGGCGCAGTTCGTCGGCCAGGTGCACAGCCTCCTCCCCGTCGGCGGCCTCACCGATGACGGTCAAGTCTGAAGCTTGCTCCAGCAATTGCCGTGTTCCCTCGCGTACGATCTTGTGGTCCTCGACCAATAGGATTCTGATCTGGCCCATTGTGCGCATCTCCTCCTGGTTTCATCGTCTCCAAGTATAGCACAGATAGCATCACACAGGAAGCGAGCGCGCGATTCTACGCTCTTGTGCGGGTGTCTCGTTTCAGCAGGCAAAGTCTCTCTTTGACACGACACGCGACACGCTGTGTAAAACGGTGTGTGAAACGGTCAGGTGTTATGCTTGACGCAGGGTAAGCGCTACGTGAGGTGACGTGAACTAAGGAGGTAAGCATGGTCCATCCTATAGACCCACAAACAGGGCAGTTCCTGTGGCGTTGTCCCCAATGCAAGAGGTACATTCGCTTCTCTACCTTGCTGGCGATTGAACTGGCCGAGCGGGCCGGAGGATGCCAGGGCTGTCGGGCCAAGCGGACGATCGAACGACACCCAGGACTTGTGAGCTTCTACCTGGACTTCTGGAGCCGTGCCGGTGCGTGGCCCCAGAGTCTTTCCTGGACCGAGGCCCTCCCGGTTACTGCCTGAGACCTGTCCGTGGTGGGATCATTCGGTGGGGTTAGTGCGGACCCCTGCGGGACCGTCGTAGTGCTTAACCTGCATTCCTAGCGCGCCAACTGCTTCGGACTGCGGCCATCCTGGCCGCAAGGGTGCTGCGAGCAGGATGCTCGCGATCCAACTGGTTGACGAAGACCGCCGGGCCTGTGAGTAGGCCCGGCGGTTTGCCTTTTGGATCTAGGCTAGATGTACGTACAGGTTGTTCCAATCTGCCGGAGCGGAGCACTCCGCGGAGACGGCAACGCGGCCTAATCTCCGAAGACGGCGTCCAGTGTCGCGTCTGGCACGTCCCAGACGACGTCGTGGGGCGGGAGTTTCTCGTACGTCATGAACTCCGGCAGACGGTCATCGGCCGGCGTGAAGCCTGCCGCCCGGTTGAATGCCACTTCCCTGTCTATGATCATCTTGCCGATACGGGTCACGTCGTCCCCTGTCCAGTTCGTGCCCAGAATGCCGTTGCATTCTTCCACCAGGCCCTCAAAGCCCTCAGCGATGTCCAGGATGGCGAAGGCGATGAACAGGCAGTGGCCGGAGGTGTCTATGAAGGCCGTCGTGTACTGGAAGGCGCGTACCACGTCTGCCTTGTCCCGGTCAAACTGATCCAAATCGCCGCCGCAGGCCAGGATCTCGGGGGCGATGGTGTAGCCGGAGGTGTGGTCGGCGCCCATGGTGCTGATGGCGTAGGTCATACCAATGCCCTTGATCGCACGTGGCTCGTAGGCCGGCATACTCTGTCCCTTGACAGTGGGGGAGCGCAGGACGCCAAAGGTCTTGGCGGTGAACTCGGTCCCGTTGCCCAGGATGTGGCCAAGCGGGGTGCCCTGGCGGATCTCCTCGAGGAGTTCGACGGCCTTCTCGCCATCGCCGAACTCGGCTAACCCTGCCTCCATCGCCACGCCGAGCACGCCTCCTGCCTCAATGGTGTCCAACCCCATGTCGTTGCACAGCCAGGTCAGCTTGCCGATCGTGTCCAGGCTGTCGATGCCGCAGTTGGCCCCCAGTGCCCACGTGGTCTCGTACTCGATGACGGAGACCATCTCGGTTCCATCGGGGTTGGGGATGACGTTGGAGCATTGGATGACACAGCCGGGATGGCAGGGATGTCCCATCGTCCCGACGCCGCCCCGCTGCTCACAGTATTCGGCCATGGCCTCGCCCGAGATCTTCGCCGCGCCCTCAAAGCGGCCCTCGCGGAAGTTGCGGGTGGGCAGGCCGCCGGCCTCGTTGACGATGTTGACGAGGACAGCCGTGCCGTAGGAGTTGAGCCCCCCACCGGGCTTGGTGATGGCGTGGCTGCGTAGTGCCTGCAGCATCTTCTTGCGCCCCTGGTCGAAGAGTTCCTTGTTCGCGATCTCCACGCCGGGTCCGCCCTCACCGTCCACGACGATGAACTTGAGTTGTTTGCTCCCCGCCACCGCGCCCAGCCCGCCGCGCCCGGAGTAGCGGCTGGGCCGGTCGTCAATGTCGTTGAAGCAGATGCCTGCCATGCTCATCTTCTGTTCCCCAGCCACGCCGATGCTCATGATGCCGACCTTCTTACCGAAGCGCTCGAAGAGCCCAGGGAAGATCTCGTAGAGACTCTGGCCCACGTACTCATCGGCGGGGACGAATGTGGCGCCGTCTTTGGTGACGTGCAGCCCCCACCAGCCATCGTCCTCGGGATAGCCCTCCACGATGATCGCCTTCAGCCCCAGCCGGGCGACCAGTTGCGACCACTCGGTGCCTGCGTTGGATTCCTTGATGCCGCCGGTGAGCGGAGATTTACTACCCACGGAGATCCGTCCAGACGTCGGCGCGTTCGTGCCGGTGATGAGCCCTGGCGCGAACACGAGCTTGTTGTTCGGACCGAGTGGGTGGCAGGTGGGGTCTACCTCCTCGGAGATGATGGTGGACGTCAGGCCGCGACCGCCGAGGTGCTTGTACTTGTCGGGTGCATCCTCGAACGTGGCGGTGCGGTCGGTCATGTTGACACGCAGAATCTTGGCCATTGTACTACCTCCTTAGGAATGGTTTCATGCTTGGATTGTGCCGGTATGCAGACTGCAAAACAAAAAGGAGATCACACGGGACTGGGAACTGAATCCCAGGCCTCGATGTGCCTCCTTTGCTAACACGGCGGGTGCAGTGATTGCTCGCTGCGCCTTATCGCTCAGCCATCCCCGGAAGGGGGCGTGGTGAGTCGGAGGAGCCTGTATACTACTTTCTGGGTATGGCAGTACTATGTTTGTGGTATGGCGCTATGATAGCACAATACGCGCAGTTGCACAAGGCAGCCACCGCACGTCTCCATCCGCCCTTACGACGAACCGATGGCGGGTGCACGCCTAATGTCTGGGGTATGCGACGGACTATTCTGTGGGGTTGGTATCGGAGGGCTCAGAGTAGGCGTGGTGAAGGCCCCGATCCTGGCGGTCACGAAACTCTTGCTGGAGTGGGGGAGTCAGGTGCGCGCCGAAGCGATATTGAAAAGGCCACATGCTCCGGCGGTGGGAGATGCCCACCCGGTCACCATCCTGCAGCACCAGGTCGCTATCGGTGTCGAGACCTGGCAGCGCGGCCAGATTTCCGTTGACGAAGGTGATCCCTCTCTCCTGGGTTGGAAGTTTCAGGTGGTCGAGAAGGTCCTGCATGGTGCTGCCCGGAGGCAGCTCGATATCCAGTTGAGCATAGCTACCCTGGCTTTGCTCGCCAGCGTAGCGCGCTATAGGTCCGTACAGCCAGACTTCAATATGGATGGGCGTCATGTTGGCGCTCCTTTATCTCTGAAGATGGGAAGTCCAGGTAGTCCAGTGTCCATTGTCCACGATCCAGTTACGTCACCAGCTTGGCGATGGTGACGCCCGCGCCGCCTTCTTGGTCGCCGCCCGCTTCGTAGGTGCTGACGAGCGGGTGTTCGGCCAGGAAGCCCCGCACGGCCCGTCGCAGTGCGCCTGTCCCCTTGCCGTGTATGATTCGTATCCACGGCAGCCCGGCCAGCGAAGCGGCATCCAGGCGGTAATCCAGTTGCTGCAGCGCTTCATCGACAGTGGAGCCTCGCAGGTCCAGGCGCACGCCAGGGGAAGGGACGGCAGTGGTCGCGGTGACCGTTTCTTCTTCATTTGTGTCTTGCACTTCCGAACGGGGCGGGGTGCGTAGTTCCAACGCCGCCACGTTGACGCGAGTACGCGCCCGTCCTACCTGCACTTCGGCCTCATCCCCGGCTATCTCGGTGACCTGCCCCTCTGTGTTCAAGGGACGTACCCAGACCGTGTCACCCGGGCGGATGGGGCGTTGTGGTACTCCGGACACGGGTAAGGAGACCACCTGCGCTGCTTCAGGCAGCATGGCTTCCAGGTCATCGGCCAGGGAGTCGATGCCTTCCTCGATCTCTGTCGTGGTCTCCAGTGACGCGGCGGCGGCCCGTAGACTGCCTCTCAGGGTACGTACTTCGGCCCGCAGTGCCTCGAGTTCCGATTCTGCTTCCTCCCGTGCTTGCCTCAGGATCTCCTGACGCTCTTCCTCGATCTCACCCAGTCGCTCCCGTAGATCGCGGGCCACTTTCTCGGCTTCGGTGCGCGCTTTGTGCGCTTCATCACGCGCCTGGGCCGTCTGGATGCGCAGCTTGTGGATGTCAGCCAGCATATCCTCTGTGCGCAGCTCGGACGAGGAGACCATCTGGCGCGCTGCATCGGTGATCTTCTCCGGTAGGCCCAGCCGGTGGGCGATGGCGAAGGCGTTGGAGCGACCAGGTAGACCGATCGTCAAGTGGTAGGTCGGGCTGAGTGTCTGCGGGTCGAACTCGACGCAGGCGTTGCGCACGCTGGCGGTGAGTTGGGCGTAGCTTTTGAGTTCTGGGTAGTGGGTGGCGACAAACGTCACCGCCCCCCGGCGACGGAAGTGGTCCAGCAGAGCACGGGCCAAGGCCGATCCTTCGGCCGGATCGGTACCTGCACCCAGTTCGTCCAGCAATACCAGGCTACGTTCATCGGCCTGATCCAGAAAGGACAAGATGTTGGTCAGATGGGCGGAGAAGGTGGAAAGGCTTTGTTCGATGGATTGCTCATCGCCGATGTCGGCGTATACTGTCTCGAACGGAGAGAGGGCGGAACCCGGCTCAACCGGGATGTGCAGTCCAGCCTGGGCCATCACGGTCAACAGACCCACGGTCTTCAGGCTGACGGTCTTGCCGCCGGTATTGGGTCCGGTGATGACCAGCACGTGGGTCTCGTCGTCCAGCACCGCGCTAATAGGCACGACCGTCTGGGGGTTGAGCAGCGGGTGACGAGCCTCAATGAGCCGCATGGTGGAACCTGGATGGTAGGCGTCCGGCTCGCCGGCTGCTTTGCTGTTTGGCCGTAGCGCGACCAGTTCGGGGGCGGTGGCGTTGATGGCGTCTGCGTATTGGGCTTTGGCGAAGGCCAGGTCCAATCGGGCCAGTGCATCTACCGTTTCCTCGATCTCGGTTGCCTGTTCCGCAATGATGGCGGAGATGTGGGCCAGGATGCGTTGTACCTCTTGAGCCTCGGCCAGTTGAAGCTCGCGCCATTCGTTGTTCAGTCCCACGACGGATAGGGGCTCGACGAAAACGGTCGCGCCTGAGGCAGACATATCGTGGACGACGCCCGGTATGCGGCCCTTGAAGTCAGACTTGAGGGGGATGACGTAACGGCCCTCCCTCTGTGTGATGAGCGATTCCTGGAGGTAGGTGGCATTCTGAGGCGAACGAATGATGTTCTGAAGCTTGTCCTGTAGGCGGTCGTGGGCGATGCGTGTCTCGCGACGGATACGGGCCAGCTCGGCCGAGGCATTGTCACGCACCTCACCGCGCTCGTCCAGACACCGGTTGATCTCGGAGATGATCTCTGGGCAGAGTCGGATGACGACGGCGATCTGCGCCAAATGCGGGAACTGGTTCTTCAGCCTGCTCAGCGTGCGGTGGAGGTTGCGGGCGGCCACAAGCGTATCGCGCAAGTCGAGTAGCTCCGGCGGGGACAAAACCGCTCCTCGCTGGGTGGTTCGTACCGCCGGCCGCATATCGTGAGCGCCACCCAGTGACGTGTCGGGCTTGGCATCCAGGAGGGCGCGGGCCTCGCTCGTCGTGTCCAACCGCCAACGGATCTCGCGCAGGTCAGTCGCCGGCGTGAGCGAGCGCGCCTTCTCCTCCCCGGCCGAGAAACTGGCATAGTTGGCCAGACGAGCCAGGACTTTGGGAAACTCTAGCGTGGACAGATGTTTCGTCTTCACGCGATAGCTCCGCCCTGCCACCAGGGTTTCCAGGAAACCACGCTTCGATCAGCGCGCACTATTCGGTTTCTAGCGCGGTGGGTGCAGATCATAGACGTAGATCGGGGGTGGACTCCCCTGGAACCAAAACCACTGAGTGGTATAACAGAAGTAGAGCACGCGGTTAAACTGGGGGCGAAGAAGCGCTCGGTCGTGTGTCGACCGATACTTGCCGTAGCCAATGGTGTTAAACAGGAAGGCGGCGACCAGAATGCCGACGACCAGATAGACCAGGATGCCTCCCACGTTGTCCAGTATCCCCAGCCTTGGCAGGCTTGTGTCCTTGAGCGATACCCGACTTATGATCTCTAGAACCCCCCAGATGAGCGCTGTCACCAGACCGAAGGAGACGGCGAGTGTGCCCTGTGTGATCCCCGCACCAAACTCATAGTTGGTTGCGGCCGACGGGCCGGTTCCGAACAGTGACACCACGCTGTCTCGCAGGAGTGTTAGTACCTGCATGAGGGCCTGGGCGTAGGGGGCGCTTGCGCGATACACAATGGCGGCTATACCGACGGCAATGTACAGCAGGACGATAGTCATGGCCCCACGAATGATGCCCTGGAGGTAGCCCGCAACAGCCAGCCCGACGATGACGAACATAAGCAGCAACTCGATGGGCTGAAACCCGGGAGTGAGATAGTAGAGCGCCACCACTCCGGCCGTACCGACAGCGCTCAGGATCAGCGCTGCAGTCCCTTCACTGGATAGGCCTCGCCTAGATTTGCGCGAATTGGTCACAGGAACGTCCTTGCTTTTCTCATCATATCATCGTATCCGCCTCGCCGTGCCGGTACTATACCACATGGGGTGCAGGCTGCAAGTTACGTGCGCCTGGCTGATGGTGCCAGAGACCGTGCGATGTGTGCTACACTACTGGGGTCGTGCCACAGTGCCCCGCCTACCTGGATGGCTTTAGCACCAGCGCGCAGGAAAGCCGCGCCGTCCTCCGCGCTGTGGATACCGCCGCAACCGATGATCGGCACCGTCGCGAGTTCGGCTACGCGCCGCACGGCGTGCAGGGCCAATGGGAGCACAAACGGGCCATAGAGTCGACCGGTGACGAAGCGCCCGCTATACCACATGGTACCACGGGGCGGAGCGGCGACGGTGAGCGCGTCAGCACCGGCATCGACGGCCACTTCGCACAGCGTGCCGGCGCTCGCGAGTGGGAGCCGGACGATGAGTGGAGGACGGGACTCGTCACGGGCTGCATGGATGATCGCCTCGACTTCGTAGAAGTCGGCGGTGGCGGGTAGGCCCAGTTCGATGCCGCTCACTGCCTCGACGCTGGAAAGTCGCCGGCAGCAGGCGACGGCTTCGTCTGGCGAGGTACCGGCGACGTGCACGATAACGGGCACCGGAGAGCGTGCCCAGGCGCGGGCATGGGTGCGCACGGCGGCCGCGATACCAGGGTTTGCCAGCCCGGCGTGGATCAGCACACCGCGCACCCCTCCCGAAACGAGAGGAAGGGGCACGGCACGCGGTGGTTCGGCTCCGCGGCGCGGTCTAGCAGTGACGGGGCCGACGACGATCGCGCCCAGCGCCCGTACGTTGACCAGCCCGGCGTATTCCGAACCGAAGCCGAAGCAGCCGGCCGCAGGCATCACGGGGTTGGCGAGCGTTAGCCCGGTCTTGTGGCCAGGGGCCAGGTCTACGGCCTCCACATAGGAGTCTGTCATCGTAGCACAGCCAGGTCGAACACGGGGCCGTCCGTGCAGGCCAGTTTGACCCCGTTTGCCACGGCCACGCCACAGCCCTGGCAGACTCCAACGCCACACACCATCGGCGGCACAACCAGGGCCTGGGCGAAGCGAGGGCCCGGCCCCACGCGCACCCTGCGCACAATCTCCGCCAACGCGGGATAGCCTGTCGGATCATCGGCGACACAGATGCAATCGGCCCAGCGCGCCAGGTCGGCGAAAGGCTCGAGAACGGACCCCTCGTGGCCAGCGGAGCCGTCAGCGGTGACGACATGCACCTCCAAGGCTGGGGGCAGTAGCCGGATGGGGTAGAGGTCGCTGGCACTGGGGGCTGAGAGAAGCAGGGCTATGGAGGAACCGGGCTTCTGTTCCAGCAGCGGCAGGAGTACCGGCAGATGGGCGGTATCGGCGGTCAGCAGCAGGCGGCGGGCTGACGTGGGCACCTCGAAGCCTTGGCCTAAGGGACCTATGACGTTGGCCTTGGTCCCGGATCGGAGCGCGGCGGCCGGACGTTCTGGTGGGATGAGCACGTCAAAACGGTCGGCTTCCACAAGGGCGGGGAAGAGTGGCGTGCGCAGGTAGCCGCCGAGATCGGCCATCACGAAGCGCCCCGGGGCCAGACCCAACGCGATGGCTGGGGCGGTGAACGTGACTCGGACAAAGGGGCCGCTCGCGTCTACGTGCGTGATCAGCGCATCTGTCTGTGTCATCAGGTTGCGATTATGGCATAACGTTCTGGGACACTACAGTCCCCCCGACCTCAATGGGCCGGAGGGCTGTCGCGTATACATCGTGGCTGTGATCGGCCGTTCCCTGCCGGCGGTGGGAGGTGGCTATGCCCTCTCCACGTACCAGGCAGCCACGTACCCCACCGTGCCGTCGGATGCTTTCACCTTCAGCCATTCGCCGTGCACACCGATCCGCTGCGCCGGGTTGCCTGACCCGACGATCTCGAACACGGTGCGGGGGGGCACCCGCTCGATCAACGTTGCGTCCGAGATCTGCGGTTGCTTTCGGAACGCCACGTCCTCAGTCGTAGTCGCGACCATGAGTTTGGTGGGCGTATCCTCGTCGCCTGCTCCCTCCTTGCGTACGCCCAAGGCGGGATCGTGCAACGGCGTGACGTACCAGGCGGCCACGTGCCCCTCATCGCCCTTTTCGTCGCGTACGTGCATCCATTGGCCATGTTCACCCAGTTTGGCCTGAGCACTGGAGACCGGTTCCAGCGGTGTCAACCGGGCGCTTCTCTTCAACTCCTTGACGATGTTGCCTGAGAGGATCTCCGGCTGTCGCCGCATCTTGAGCCCATCAACGAGGGGCTGCACGACAAATGATTCGTCTGCAGCCGCCGTTGGCTTGCGGGTGGGCCTTGTGGGCCTGGACGGTGCCGCCGGGCGCGCGGGTTTTGGCTTGGGGGCCGGTTTTCTCTTTGCCTGGTCCTTCACCTTGACTTCTGGCCCCGAGTACCAGATCACATCTTCAATGATTTCTGCCGGTGTGCCGTGGCTGTATCGTCCCTTCAGCGTGTCGGGGGCACCCTCAGACTGCCACGGGTCCCATATCAGGTAGTCGTCGCCCTGCTTCTCGTGCAGGACCACCCAGTGCCCCTGGACGCCCGGCCTGGGTGAGCGATCCACCATGACAACGACCAAAGATCCGGCCTCCAGCGCCGCGTCTATCTCGTCCATCGGCGCTGGCTGGTTTGAGCACTCGACCCTTTTCTCATACTTGACGCCGGGGTGCACGGCTGAGATCATCGCCGGCTTGACCCATTGGTTGGCGAAACCGTTGCCACTCCTCATCTTCTCGTTGAAGGAAGCGACGGTCTCGTCGCCACCAAAGTGATTGACGACCATGGCCATACTGGTGAGCAGACAGCCAAACGCGCCGATGGTCTCGCTCTTGCCGTGTCCCAACAGCGCGTCCTTCCAGCGAGGGTCGTTCTGGTAGAGTTGTTTCATAGCCATCTTGTTTGCCTCCTTATTGGCGTCTGTCAGACCTTCAAAGGTCTTGAAGGGGGCAGCGCTACCTGGCGGGATGCCCATGCGGCCGGCGGTCCCGCCACTCGTGAGCCTGCCCAGAGTGTCTCGGTCAGCGATTACTCAGCTTGGGCCTTCGAGCTGTCGACGACTTTCGTGACCACCTTGACGATGGTTTCGCCTACCTCCGGCAACGCCTCCGCCAGGTCTTCTGCCACGCCCTCGGTTTCTTCTTTCTCCTCCCCTTCTCCCGCTGCTTGCTGGGCCTCCGCGGTCTCGTCTTGGAGTTGATCAAGCGCCTGCTCCACCAACTCCTTTTCCGGAGAATCCGACATCTTCTCTAGTTCACTCTGTAGTTCGCTGAGTGCTTCGGTGGCCTTGCCGGTCTCCACTTTGTCCAGTGCCGCTGTCTTCTCCGCCGGGGTCTCTGGGGCAGCGGCCTCGTCATCAGGAGCTGCGTTCTCATCGGCTTCCTGTGGGGCCTCAGTTTCTTCCTCCTCGCTGTCTTCCTCTTCCTTGTCCTCCTCTGCTCTTTCCTTCATCGCCTTCCCCACTCGGACGGCGACCTTCTGCACCAGCGTCGTCACACCGCCGGCGGGGTTGATCAGCGTGTTGATGGCGATCTCTGCCACGTCCGGCAGCACGTCCACCACGCCTTGGACCAGTTCCTCCACCTTGCCTTCGTCTGCCTCATCGCCCCGTTCCGATTCCTCGGTGAGCTGCTGCAGTCTCTGCTTGACCAACTCCTTCTCCGGGGAATCGGGCATCTGCTCGATTCGCTGGTACAGCTCGCTGAGCGGGGTTGCGGATACGCGCGCTTCACCTTCCTGAGCGGGTGGGGCTGGAGCTTGCTCGACGGAGGTGTCCGCTGTTTCCTGCGCTGGCGGTGCCGGCGCAGCCGCTTCTGCGGGCGGGGGAGCCGTGTCTGCCTGTGCCTTCTCGCGGGCTTCGTATTCCGCCAGTACGTCCTCGCGGGTCAGCCCGGCTTCCAGGAACTCGCCGCAGAAGCGGCACTTCCTGGCCTTCTCCTTGATGATCTCGCCGCAGAATGGGCACTCCTTGGTGTTTGTCGCCATAGTCTCCTCCATTGCCTGCGTGTATGAATGGGGCTTGATGAAGACCGCCCGCCGGGCCTTTGCCTGGTGCGTGGATAGGTGCGTGGGCACGAGGGTGCTCCACTGCACTCACCCAACGTCTGGTGATCTCCCTCTTGATAGCTGTAGAGGGGCTCACAATCACGCCATGGTTGCTCGAAGCGGGCCGATGAGCCGCATCCTGACGATAGATCGGTGGTGATCTTGCGGGATGTGGATGTCGAGGTTGAGTGGTGGGTAGGCGGCACGGGACAGGACTATGCGTCGGTTGTCGCCTGGATGGCGGCGGTATTGTAGCATGGTATTCCCGGTGCTCCAAGCGGCCGAGCGCGGCGTCGGTGGACTGGGTGACTGCGCCACAGACTCCGCGGCAGCGTAGTCATGGTTTACATCCACTCACAGGCCAGCACGATGCGAATGCCCCTGTTGTCTCAACGGCGGAAGCAGGTATAATTGACGCTATCTATGGAGCCATTGCGTATTCTGCTGGTGGATGACAATCTGCTGTTCCGCAAGGGACTTGCCCGGCTGTTGGACGCGCAGCCGGATATCGATGTGGTTGGCGAGGCCCAGGATGGCCTGGAAGCGGTCGAGCAGACGCAAACGCTGCGCCCGGCCGTCGTGCTGATGGACATCCGGATGCCGAAGTGCGATGGGTTGGAGGCCACGCGGCTCATCAAGGCGCAGATGCCGGAGGTGAAGGTGGTTGTGTTGACCGTCTCCGATGACGAGGAGGATCTGGCGGCTGCTGTGCGCTATGGAGCAGATGGCTACCTGCTCAAGGATCTCACACCTGAGACGCTTTTTCAGCAACTTCGCGCCTTGATGTCGGGCAGTACGCCGGTATCGCAGCGAATGGCCGGAAGGCTGTTTCACCATCTGTCGCAACGCAATCAATCGGTCGTGCAACCCGCCGCTGAGGCCGTACTTTCGGCGCGCGAGGGCGAGGTCCTGGCGCTGGTTGTCGACGGTTGGTCCAACCAGGAGATCGCGGAGAAGTTGTCTATCGCGCGCAATACGGTGAAGAACCATGTGCGCAGCATTCTGGCCAAGTTGGGGGCCAGGAACCGGACGCAAGCTGCTGCCTGCGCCATAAGCCGCGGCCTGGTGCGTCTGCCGCCGGAAGATCCATCTTGACCGGGGGATTTCCTCCCGCATTCGCGTACCAAGCGGTTGGCCTGATAGCCCAATGTGACTATTGGTGCAGCGAATTAGCCCATAAGGGCTATAGACGAATCCTTGCAAAGAGGTTATAATTGGATGGGTTTACTGACCGGCAGTCAGTTATTCGAAGCTTGACCTCTTTCGCATAATCGGACGCAAAATCTTGCCAGTAACAGACGCGAAATCTTGCCAGAATCAGACGCAAAATCTTGCCAGAATCAGACGCAAAATCTTGCGTCTCTACCGTGTCTATGAATCATTCTCGCGTATTCATACTCGCTAGCCAGTCACTCTTCGCTCAGGGCGTTCAGAGCCTCCTATCTGGTCAGTCCGGTATTGAAGTGGTTGGGTTTGCATCTGCTGACCCGGGCACGCTTGCGCAGGCACGGGAGGCCTCCCCAGATGTAGTGATCATTGAGGCTGGAGGGGAGAAACAGAGCCATCTGGCTGCCAAGGTACTGGAAGCGATCCCGGGCGTGAAAGTCATTGGACTGAGCCTCGAGGACAATCGCATCCACACGTACTACCAGCAGATGAAGCAGAGCCGCTCTGTAGAGGACCTGCTAGAGGCCATCCGCATGCCGGTGGATTGGCACAGCCGCAGCCTTGATACGCTGCGGCTGCTTGTTTTATTCCAGGAGCATTATGGTCAGCGAATCCTCGAGAACATCCGCCGCGTCGCTCCCGCGACCTGGGACGTCAGGGCGTGGCGGGCTCCCTCTGCGGTGCCCCCGGTAGTAGGTGATCCGCTGAAGTTTCTTCCGTTGCACCTTCCGGCGGCTGATCTGGTGCTCTCGCTCGGGGAGAGCGTGGGTGTGGCCCGGATTCTCCCGACTATTGTCGAGCGTGTGGGAGCTCGGGCCGTGGTTGCACCCATAGACAACACGGCCTGGCTGCCGGATTCGCTGGCGCGCCAGCTTCGGGTCCAACTGCGAGAAGTGGGCGTGAGCGCTGTGTTCCCTAAGCCATTCTGCTCTCTCACGGATGGGAGCTACAGCGTTCGCCAGCAGGCGGTCGCTTACGAGGATCCGTGGATCGGTGAGTTTACCCGGTATTTCGGCCATCCGGCTTTCCTGATCGAATGTGAGGCGAGCGAACGGTCTGGCGGCGCGATGCGGATCTCGAAGGTCGAGGTGGAGCGGGATACGCCGTGTGGATGTGGCTGGGCTGTGGCGTCCCAATTGACCGGGGTGGATGTGCGGGAAGCAGTTGCTCAGGCCGGCAGATGTCACCATTACTACCCGTGTCTGACGACGATGGGCGTGGACCCGGCCCTCGGCGAGCCGTTGATTCAGGTCTCGGCTGGCTGTATGCAAGAGGCGGTGGAGGCCGCGCTGGCGTCTTGTCTGTCACAATGGCCAGGCGCGGACATTGCGGACATTGACGATGCGTCCGTCGGTCCGTCTGTGGATATTGCTCCTTTGCCCACGGAGCGCGGGGGGTTGTTCTGAAGGGATGGTAGATTGGTAGGTTGGTAGACTGGTAGTGCGTCCGTGCGTCCGCGGACATCATGCCGGCAGGGATGCAGCGGATGCTGCCGACCGCAGACGGTGCCGACCGCAGACGGTCGGGCGCGCGGTGTGATGTATCGAGTCTGGTGTAAGCATTTCGTAAGCCGAACGTTCATTCCATATTCAAGGAGGTAACAGATGCCCGTCAAGCGAGTCGAACCGGTTCCGAGCGATATCGAAATCGCGCAAGCGGCTGAGCTCATTCCCATCGTCGAGGTTGCCAAGAGTGTCGGACTCTCGGAGGACGACATCGACATGTATGGGAAGTGGAAGGCGAAGGTCCACCTGGACGTGCTGGAGAAGTTCAAGGATCGGCCCAACGGCAAGTACATCGACGTGACGGCCATCACCCCCACGCCACTGGGTGAGGGCAAGACGGTGACGACGATCGGCGTGAGCCAGGGGTTGCACTATATTGGCAAGAAGGTCTTCACGTGCATCCGCCAGCCCTCGCAGGGGCCGACTTTCGGCATCAAGGGTGGGGCGGCGGGCGGCGGATATGCCCAAATCGTGCCGATGGAGGACTTTAACCTCCACCTCACGGGCGACATCCACGCCGTCGGCGCAGCCCACAACTTGCTTGCCGCGGCGATTGCGAACCGCATGGCAAAGGAGGCCCGCTGGAGCACCAGTTTCCTGGCCAAGGCGCTGTGCCCGGACGATGCGTACACGCCGAGCATGCGCAAGCGGGTGGAGAAGCTAGGTATCGAATCGGAAAAGCCCTCTGACCTGAGCGACGAGGATAAGGAGCGCATGTTCCGCCTGAACATCGACCCGGACGGCATCCAGTGGCGGCGGGTGGTGGACGTGAGTGACGCGGCTCTACGCAACATTGTGGTTGGCTTGGGCGCCGCCAACAACGGCTTGGTGCGCGAGACGGGCTACGATATCACCGTGGCCTCCGAGATCATGGCGGCGCTGGCGATGTGCAGCGGCCTGGCGGACCTGCGCGAGCGCATGGGGCGGATCATCATCGGCACGAGCCGGCCAGGAGGGTTGCGCGCGAAACGGCAGATGGAACCGGTGACGGCGGAGGACCTGAACGTGGCCGGCGCGATGACGGTGCTGCTCAAGGACGCGCTCATGCCGAACATGATGCAGACGTTGGCTGGCAGTCCGGCCTTCGTCCACTGTGGCCCCTTTGCCAACATCGCACAGGGCAACAGTTCCGTCATTGCGGACAAGATCGCGCTCAAACTGGCGGACTATGTTGTCACCGAGTCCGGCTTTGGCGCGGACTGCGGGATGGAAAAGTTCATGAACCTCAAGAGCCGCTACAGCGGGCTGGTTCCAGACTGCGTGGTGCTGGTGTGCACGGTGCGCGCGCTCAAGATGCACGGCGGTGGTCCCAGGGTGGTCGCGGGCAAGCCGCTGGACAAGGCCTACACGGAGGAGAACCTGGAACTGCTGGGGAAGGGTCTGCCCAACCTGCTGCAACACGTGGAGAACGCGACGAAGTTCGGCGTGCCGGTGGTGGTGGCGATCAACCGCTTCAAGTACGACTCGGAGGCCGAGATCGAACTGATCCGCAAGCGGGCGAAGGAGACGGGCGCGGAGGACGTGGTGATGCACAACGTCTGGGCCATGGGCGGCGAGGGTGGCGCGGATCTGGCTCGGGCAGTCGTCGCGGCCTGCGAGAAGCCGAACAACTTCCACTACCTTTATGAAGACGACATGTCCATCAAGGAGAAGATCGAGATCATCGTGCGCGAGATCTACCGCGCCGATGGAGTGGACTATACGGACGAGGCAGAGGCCAAGATCAAGATGTTCACTCAGATGGGGCTGGCGCACCTGCCGCTCTGCATGGCAAAGACGCACCTTTCATTCACGCACGACCCGGCGATCAAGGGCACGCCGCGCGGGTGGCGGATGCCCATCACGGACGTGCGGGCCAGCGTCGGCGCAGGCTTCATCTTCCCGCTGTGCGGCACGATGAAGACCATGCCCGGCCTGCCCACACGTCCGGTCTTCACCAACATCGACATAGACGTAGAGACTGGCAAGGTCTTGGGCTTGTCCTAGCTGGCTCGGCAGATGCGGCTATGGCCGCTGGAAATCAGTAGGTGGATTGGTCGTTGGATATAAAGCCAGCGGCCAATCTACCTCGAAACATCGGTTAGCAGGAAGTCTGCCAAAGCATGTGGTTTGTACTCTCTAGCTTGACAATGTCACATTAGCTAGCCTCAGACTTCCGAGGTCTAGGAGCAGGGTGTTAGGCGGATTGAATGAACTACTGGAGACCTCGGAAGTCTAGCTAACATCCGTAGGGAGGTTGAGATATGGATAAGGTGGTACTCGAAGTACCGACCCTTTGGGCGGATCATCACGTTCTTAAGGTGCGGGAGGTGTTGGTGGGCCTGGAAGGGGTGGATGGCGTGTACGCCAGTTCGGCCTGGAAGCAGGTCCTGGTGTCGTACGACTCGGCCAAGACGGATTCGGGCGCGATTGAGAAGGCGCTGGCTGAAGCGGGGTATCCGGTGGGTGAAGGTGAGGTGCCCGTGCTGGTGCTACCTGGTAATCATCATCGGGATCCGGAGTGGGACGTCTTGGGGGCGCGGGTGACACAGACGAACCGGGCCGACATTGAGATGTCGGGCGAGTTCCGGCGGTATTAATGCGAATGGCGAAATGCGAGGCGACATCCGCCTCTAGAGGTCTATTGGGCGGATGCGGACATCCGCCTCTAGAGATCTATTGGGAGGTTGTGTGATATGGCGAAAAGGAAAGCGCGAACGCCGGAAGAAGCCAGCCAGGATGCGGCGTCCCGGTCTCTGTTGGAATGCGCTTGCCAGTTGAATATGGAGACGTGTTTCTCGCGGGCGGATTCACTGGTCCCGTGTAACGTGGGATCGCAGGGACTGTGTTGCAAGAACTGCTCAATGGGACCGTGCCGTCTGGTGGGTAAGCACGAGCGCGGGGTGTGTGGTGCGACGATTGACACGATTGTGGCGCGCAACTTCGCGCGGGGTGTGGCAGCGGGGGCGTCGGCTCACTCGGATCACGGACGCGACCTGGCGTACACGTTGCTGGAGGCGGTGGAGGGAGAGGCGCCTGACTATGGGGTGCGCGATGCCTTCAAGCTGATGGAGGTGGCGGGGTATCTGGGCGTCGAGACCGAGCAGACCGAAGATGGTCAGAGGCGGCCCGTGGAGGAGATCGCCCGGGACGTGGCTTTGGCGGCTTTGGCGGAGTTCGGCAACGTGCATGGGACGCTCAAATACCTGAAGCGTGCGCCGGCGAAGCGGCAGCAGATATGGCACGATGCGAGGATAGAGCCGCGGGCGATAGACCGAGAGATCGTGGAGATGCTGCACCGCACGCACGTGGGCAACGACCAGGAAGCGGAGCACATCCTGGATCACGCGATGCGGTGCGCGCTGGGCGACGGGTGGGGCGGGTCGATGCTGGCCACGGACCTGTCGGACATCCTGTTTGGCACGCCGGCCCCGGTGTTGACGGAGGCAAACCTGGGCGTGCTCAAGGATGACATGGTGAACGTGGTGATCCACGGCCACGAGCCGACGCTATCGGAGATGATCGTGGCGGCGGCGCAGGACCCGGAGTTGATCGCATACGCGAAGAGCAAGGGGGCGAAGGGGATCCAGTTGGCGGGCATCTGCTGCACGGCGAACGAGACGCTGATGCGGAAGGGTGTGCCGCTGGCGGGCAATTTCTTGCAGCAGGAGCTGGCGATCCTCACGGGCGCGGTGGAGGCGATGGTGGTGGACATCCAATGCATTATGCAGGGGCTGTCGCCGCTGGCGGACCGCTTCCACACGGAGTTGATCACGACGTCGGCGAAGGCGAAGATCAAGGGGGCGACTCACATCGAGTTCGACGAGCATCGGGCACTGGAGATCGCCAAGGAGATCGTCCGCCGCGCGGTTGACCGGTTCCCCGAACGTGGGTCGACGAGCATTCCCGACATGCGGAACCCGATGGTGCCTGGTTTCTCTCACGAGTACATTACCTACGCGCTGGGGGGGCTATATCGAAGCTCGCTGCGCCCGCTGAATGACGCGATCATGACGGGGCGTATCCGGGGCGTGGTGGCGAACATCGGCTGCAACAACACGCGGGTGTGCCACGACCTGCTCCACAACTACGTGGTCACGGAGTTCCTCAAGAACGACGTGTTGGTGGTGGAGACGGGCTGCGGGGCGATTGCCAGCGCCAAGCTGGGGTACATGACGCCTGAGACGGCGTTTGAGGTGGCGGGGCCTGGCCTGCGCGAGGTCTGCGAGACGGTGGGTATCCCGCCGGTGCTTCATATGGGCTCGTGCGTGGACAACTCCCGCATTCTGACGGTCCTGGCTCAGATGGCGACGGAGGGCGGCCTGGGCGAGGACATCGCGGACATCCCGGCGGTGGGTATGGCGCCGGAGTGGATGAGCGAGAAGGCGCTTTCTATCGCCACCTACTGCGTGGCCTCTGGGGCCTACGTCATCATGGGCGCTCGGAATCCCATCTCTGGCAGCGAGGATGTGGAGCGGATCTTGAGCGAGGGTTGGGAGAGCAAGGTCGGCGGCAAGCTGGAGTTTGTGACGCACGAAAGCGATGAGTCCGCCTGTGAGGAGATCGTCCGCCGTTCGTTGGCGCACATAGACAAGAAGCGGGCTGCGCTTGGCCTGGCCGAGTACGATCCTTCCAAGTGGGGGCGCAGTGGCGACCGGCGCATGCCCGATCTGCTCGCACTGCCGCTGGAGGAGCGCATCGAGGCGATCTACGGGATGAAGCCGACGCCGACCGCAGACGGTCGGGCAGAAGGTCGGGAGTGAGTTAGGGAGGGAGAGAAAATGTCTCGATACGTCGCAACAAGGGCCATCCGTGGCTCGAATGCTCTGGTGGCGGAGGCGGATGGATTGCTCAAGAAGGCGTTGGCCGAGAAGGGGGCTGACACGCCGGTGGCTTTTCCGAACACGGCTTATTACCTTCCGGTCACGTATGGTATGCTGAATCACAAGATCGAAACGCTGGGGGATATGGTGCCAGCGTTGGAGCACGCGAAGAATCTGCTGCACCCGCTGCCGGACGGGGGGGTGTGGATGCCGTACCTGGGGGAGACGCTGGACAGCGGTATGGCGACTCTGCTGGCGGCAGAGGCGATCGAGGGGGTTCGTTTCGCCTACGGCGAGCAACCGGAGCCCTATCCAGGGCTGGAGTTGACGGGTAGCACTGAGTATAAGGATTTCGCGGGGGATGGGCATCTGAACGGCCCGATCGACGACGTGCAGTTGCGCTCGTGGGGCATCCAGTTGGTGGATGGCCGTATGCCGGGCTTCGCGGCGCTGGTGGGTGCGGCGCGGACGAACGAGGCGGCGGTGCACATCGTGCGAGAGCTGCAACAGCGCAACATCCTGATCTTCCTCTGCGGCAACACGAACGGTCGCTCGGTAATCGACCAGTTGCGCGAGGAGGGGGTGGAGATGGGGTACGATACGTACATCGTGCCCTTCGGCAAGGACACGATCTCGGCGATCTACCCCATGGGGTTTGCCACCCGCTCAGCGCTGACGTTTGGCGGGTTGAAACCGGGCCAGTGGCGGGAGATCCTGCTGTACAACAAGTTCCGGGTGTTCGCGTTCGTGCTGGCGTTGGGTGAGGTGGATGATCTGAAGTACGCGGCGGCGGCGGGGGCGATCTCATACGGCTTCCCGACGATCGCGGACACGGTGATCCCGGAGATTCTGCCGACGGGTGTGACGCGCTACGAGCACGTGATGTCGATGCCCTGGAATGAGATCCAGGGCGAGACGGAGGCAGAGAAGGCGGCCAAGCTGGTGCAGGCGGCGATCGAAGTGCGCGGGGTCAAGATCAAGATCACGGAGGTGCCGGTGCCGGTGCCCTACGGCAGCGCGTTCGAGGGCGAGGTGGTGCGCCGGGCGGATATGCGGGTCGAGTTTGGCGGGAAGAAGAGCCGCGCATTTGAGTACCTGACCATGCGTGAGATGGACGAGGTCGAGGATGGCAAGATCGAGGTGATCGGCCCGGACTTCGAGGATGTTGAGGTCGGCGGCGCGATGGATATGGGGGTGTTGATCGAAGTGGCGGGGCGCAAGATGCAGGAGGACTTCGAGCCGGTTCTCGAGCGACAGCTTCACTACTTCGTCAACGCGGCCTCGGGTGTCCAACACATGGGGCAGCGGGACATCACGTGGATCCGTATCTCGAAGGCAGCGGCGGAGAAGGGGTTCAGCCTGAAGCATTTCGGCGAAATCATGTACGCGCGCTTCCACGCGGACTTCGGCGCTATCGTGGACAAGGTGCAGGTCAAGATCATCACGGACGGGAGCCTGCACGCTGAGTGGTTGGAGAAGGCGCGAGTGGCGTATGACTTCCGCAATCGGCGGCTGGCAGACCTAACGGACGAGGCAGTGGACACGTTCTACGACTGCACGCTGTGCCAATCGTTTGCGCCGACGCACGTGTGCATCGTCAGCCCGCAGCGCCTGGGGCTGTGTGGGGCGTACAACTGGCTGGACTGCAAGGCTTCGTTTGAGATCAATCCGACGGGCCCGAACCAGCCGGTGCCGAAGGGGGATCTGATCGACCCGGTCAAGGGATACTGGACGGGTACGAACAAGACGGCGGTGAAGAACTCGCAGGGCACGGTCCAGGAAGTCGCGATGTACTCCATCATGGAGAATCCGATGACGGCCTGCGGTTGCTTTGAGTGCATCGTGATGTACATCCCCGAGGCGGAGGGTGTGATGGTGGTCAGCCGTGAGGACACGAGCATGACGCCGGCGGGGATGACGTTCTCAACCCTGGCGGGTATGGCGGGCGGTGGCCTGCAGACGCCGGGCGTGATGGGCGTGGGGAAGTTCTACCTGACGAGCCCTAAGTTCATCTCGGCGGACGGTGGGTTCAAGCGGGTGGTGTGGATGTCGAGTTTCCTCAAGGACAGCATGCCGGAGGAGTTCGCGACGGTGGCGGAGCGCGAGGGCGTCGCCGACTTGATCGATCGGATCGCGGATGAGCGCAACGTCACGACGGTGGACGAACTGGTGGCCTGGCTCAAGGAGCACAATCACCCGGTGCTCGAAATGGGTCCGATGCAGGCGGCATCGGGGGTGGCGGAGGTTGAGGCTGCCGCGCCTGCGCCGCCGGAGGCAGAGAAGGCCAGGGCAGTGGAGGCGCCCAAAGCGGAGGAGGCGCCGGAGCCTGTGAAGGAGTCCGAGGCGGTCGTACCAACTCCGGAGCCTGAAGCTGTACCGGCAGTTCCGAAAGCACCGGTTGTGCCTCAAGTGGCGGATGCGGCCAGGATGGCCGCGGTCCAGGCGGAGGGGGCAGACGTCCAGCAGATCGCCCAGATCAGCGCTGGAATCGTCGTCGACAGCTTCCGCCGTGCGTTGGAGGCTGCGCTGCGGGAGTTGGGTGGTACCGTGCCCGCGGCACCGATGGCGGACGCGGGGCCTGCCCCTATGGCTGTTTCGGCGCCTGTGGCCCCGGCCCCTGCCGTACCCGCTGAAGCGGGAGTTGATCGTGTTGTGGTTGAGAAGATAGCACGGCCGGTGGTGCCTCCCTGGGATGAGGCGAACGAGACGGGCGTGGAGATCCTGAAAGAGCAGTGGATGGGCCAGGTTCGGGAGGTCACGCTGGGGGCTACGCAGGCCGAGGGCGGCACGCGGACGAAGACGGTCACGGTGGGTGGGCAGACGGCGATGCCTTTCCTGGACTTCGAGGGTGATGCGCCGCACAGGCCGGTGATCGCCATCGAGATCCAGGATCGCAAACCGGACGACTGGTCGCCGCTGTTGATGGAAGCGCTGGGAGATAGCGTGGACAGCCCGGGTGAGTGGGCAAAGGCGGCGGAAAAGGCCGGTGCCGACGTCATCGTGCTTCAACTGAGTTTGACGGATGCCGATGGAGCGCCCAATACGCCGGAGAACGCGCGCGCGGTCTTGCGCGAGGTGCTCCAGGCGACGGGCTTGCCGCTGATCGTGCTGGGGCCGGGGCAGGTGGACGCCGACAACGAGCTGCTCGTGGCCGTGGCTGAGGAAGGGGCCGGCGAACGGTTGGTATTGGGCGTGTGTGAGGAGAAGAACTATCGCACGATTGTGGCGGCGGCTTTGGCCCACGGCCAACTGGTCATCGCCCGCACCGCGATGGACGTCAATCTGGCCAAACAGCTCAACATCCTGATCAGCGACATGGGTTTGCCCACGGACCGCATCCTGATGGACCCGACGTGCGCGGGAGTGGGCTATGGTATGGAATATGGCTTCTCGGTGATGGAGCGGCTGCGGCTCGCGGCTCTCCAGGGCGACCGCATGACGCAGTTGCCGATGATCGTCACGGTGGGTTACGAGGCCTGGCGGCAGAAGGAGAGCAAGGTGGGCGAGGGCGTGCCGGAGGCCTGGGGGGACTGGAAGGAACGGGCGATCAACTGGGAGACTGTGACGGCGGCTACGCTGGTCGAGTCGGCGGCGGATGTGGTGGCGCTGCGCCATCCTGAGTCGGTGCGGCGGATCCGCGCGATGATAGATGAGCTGATGGGGTAGGGGTTGGAGGTTGGAATGCCGGCAGGATGCCGGCGGTCCAGACCTCCATACAGGAAGGGAGCAATGAGACATGGCGCTTTCGGGTATCCAGATCTACAAGTTGCTGCCCCAGACCAACTGTAAGGAATGCGGCTTTCCGACCTGTCTGGCCTTCGCGATGAAGTTGGCGGCCAAGCAGGCGGACCTGAGCAAGTGTCCTTACGTGTCGGACGAGGCGCGGGAGAAGCTGGCCGAGTCGGCAGCACCGCCTGTGCGGCTGGTGACGCTGGCTGCGGATGGTCGGGAGGTTAAGTCGGGCAACGAGATCGTGTTGTTCCGTCACGAGAAGACGTACTTCAACCCGGCGGGTGTGTTCATCCGCCTGCGCGACGATCAGCCGCTGGATGAGATCAAGGCCAGGGTTGAGGAGGCGGCGAACTACTCGGTGGAATACGTCGGTATGGATCTGACGATTGATGGCTTCGCGGTCGAGGCGACCGGGGGGGGAGAGGCTTTCGCGGCGGCGGTCGGCGGAGTGCTGGAGACGGCCAAGCTGCCCTTGATCCTGATAGCCACCGACCCGGCCGTGATGGCGAATGGCTTGGAGGCAGCGGAGGGAACGAGGCCGCTGATCTATGGGGCGAGTGCCGAAAACTGGGAGGCGTTTGCGGACCTGGCGAAGAAGCACGATGCCCCGATGGCGATTCGGGCGGACACGGTGGGCGATCTGGCGGAGCTGACGGAGAAGGTGAAGGGCGCGGGTGTCGAGGAGATCGTCCTGGACCCGGGTGTGCGGGATCTGCGCTCAAGTCTGGCGCTAAGTACCTTGATCCGGCGTATGGCGCTGAAGAAGACGTTCCGCCCGCTGGGTTTCCCGATCATCGCTTTCCCAAGCGAATGCGCGGATGACGAGGGTATGGTCTCCGTGGCGGCGACGCAGGCGATCACCAAGTACGGTGGCTTCGTGGTGCTGGACCGCTTCAGTGCGGCTACGGTGTACCCGCTGTTGGTGCTGCGGGCGAATATCTACACGAATCCGCAGGAGCCGATCCAGGTGCAGCCGGGGCTATATGAGATCAATGACCCGCAGGCTGACTCGGCGGTGATGGTGACGACGAACTTCTCGATCACGTACTTCTCTGTGGCGAACGAGGTGGACGGGAGCGGCATCCCGGGTTGGCTCCTGGTGGCAGACGCGGAGGGCATGAGCGTGCTCACTGCGTGGGCTGCGGGCAAGTTCGACGCTGAGCGTATCGCCAAGGCAGTGAAGACAACGGGTGTGGAGGAGAAGATCAACCATCACAAGTTGATCATCCCCGGCCACGTGTCGGTGCTGCTGGGTGAGCTGGAGGAGGAGTTGCCGGGTTGGGAGATCCTGGTCGGTCCGCGTGAGGCGGTGGACCTGACGGGGTATCTCAAGGTGTGGAACACGGTGTAGGCGGACATTGAACGTCAAACGTCAAACGTGAGGCGTCAAACGTCAAATGTGTGCGTCTGTCCGTGGGTCCAGGGTGTCGGTAGGGGCGCGGTCTCCGCGCCCCTACACAAGTGATGTACGTACCTTTGTTCTCACGAGGTTTGTCACTGGCGTGGATATGGGCTTTGTGATACGGTTTACGAATCACGGAGAGGAGGGACGCTATCGCTACTGTCCGCTTCAAACTCGGTGATGGCGAGCCGGGGGGAGAAACAGGGGGCGGGGCTTCCCCGCCCCTGCAAGTGGAGGTGCCTGTTGGCACGCTTCTGAGTGATGCTGCCCGCCAGGCAGGGCTGGACATACAGATGCCCTGCGGCGGTCAGGGGCGGTGTGGCCGTTGTGCTGTCATCGTTGAAGAGAGCGTAGAGACGCAAGATTTTGCGTCTGTACGCCGTCGTTCGACGCAGCGTCTTTCTCCCGACGATGTGGCGGCTGGCTACGTGCTGGCTTGCCAGACGGTGGTCGAGGGAGACGTCGTTGTCCTCGTGCCGCCGCAGGAGAAGATCGAACGGCGGCTGAAGGAGGGCAAGCGGGCAGCGAAAGTGGCGCTGCCTTTCCCCTACGATCTCCACGACCAGACTCTGCGCAAGTACACGGTCACGCTGGAGCCACCATCCCTGGAAGATCAAACTGATGATTGGTCCCGCCTGCGGCGGGAGTTGGTGCGGCGCTACGATCTGGGGAGCGCCTCCCCTGCGGACGCGGATGCAGCAGACCCTAAAGGTGTCAGAAAACCTTTAGGGTCGGAGGGGTTGCGGGTTTCTTTGCACGTGTTGCGCAATCTGGGCAACGCGCTGCGGGAGGGGGACTGGACGGTCACGGTGGTGGTCGATCTCCAAGCCCAAGGTTCGCCGCGTTTGATTGATGTTTTGCCTGGGGAACACCTTGAGAGCCTGTGGGCCATAGCGATTGACATCGGTACAACGAGCAACCACGTCTGGCTGGTGGATCTGATCAGTGGCGAGGTGATGGCCCAGAAGGCGGACTACAATGGGCAGATCGCCCGGGGTGAGGACGTCATCTCGCGCATCATCTACGCTTCCAAGGGGGATGGACTGGAGGATCTGCAGCACCTGGTGATGCGCACGCTGAACCGGTTGATCAAGCAGGCGGCGCGGGAGCGTTCCATCAGTCCGGACGAGATCTACAAAGCGGTAGTGGCGGGCAACAGCACGATGATTCACCTGTTTGCTGGAATCCCGCCGGCGTCGATTCGGCTGATGCCTTTCATCACGGCTGTGAATCAGTTGCCGCCCTTTCCGGCGCAGGAGATTGGCCTTGGGATAAATCCAGAGGCGACGGTGGACTGCTTGCCCGGTATCGCTTCATACGTGGGCGCCGATATCACGGCGGGCGTGGTCAGTTCTAGGATGTGCGACGAGAACCAGGAACTCACGTTGTTTGTGGACGTGGGGACGAATGGCGAGATCGTGCTGGGGGACTGCACCTGGCTTCTGGCCTGCGCCTGCTCTGCTGGCCCGGCCTTCGAGGGAGCGGGGGTGGTGCATGGGATGCGGGCGACGGCCGGGGCGATCGAGGAAGTCTGGGTGAACTCGGAAACCTACGAGGCGACTTACCGCGTCATCGGCGGAGAGGCGCCGCGTGGGTTGTGTGGTTCTGGACTGATCTCGCTCATGGCGGAGATGTTCGTCGCGGGCGTGATTGACAAGAGCGGCAACATTGATCTGGATCTGCCCACAGAGCGGGTGCGTCAGGGGGAACACGGGCCGGAGTACGTGGTCGCCTGGGCGGACGAGGCGGACATTGCGGACATTGCGGACATTGCGGACATTGATCGTGCGTCCGTCCGTGCGTCCGCGGCCATCGGCGAGGACATTGTCATCACGGCCGTGGATATCGACAACCTGATGCGGGCGAAGGCAGCCATCTATGCCGGGTTCTCGATCCTGGCCCGGAGTGTGGGCCTGACGCTGGCGGATGTGGGCCGGGTGCTTATCGGCGGTGCGTTCGGCCAGTATATCAACGTGGAGAAGGCGATCCAGATCGGTATGCTGCCGGATATGCCGTATGAGAGTTTCCATTTCCTGGGCAATACGTCAGTCCGGGGGGCGTATATGGCGCTTCTGTCGGAGCGGATGCGCCAGCGCGTGACCGAGGTGGGGCAGATGATGACGTACCTCGAACTCTCGGCTGACAATACGTTCTTCGATGAGTTCAACGCGGCTATGTTCTTGCCGCATACGGATGAGACCCTGTTTCCTACAGTGAGGAGAGGGGGGGGACAAATCCCAAATCCCAAACCCCAAACCTCAGTGGGAAATGATAAATGAGCAAATCAGCAAATGACAAATGGAGGGGTAGACGGGGGTCAAGTCCCAAATCCCAAGTCCCAATGGGAAATGACAAACGAAGAAGGGGTAGACAGGGGAAGTGATGGAAGGTATGCGGCTGACGGGCTTGCATCTTCTGCTCACGTATCAGTGCAACTATGAGTGTGCGCACTGTTTCGTCTGGGGAGGACCGTCTCAGCGCGGTGTGATGACGCTCTCGCAGGTGCGGGATATCTATCGCCAGGCACGGGAACTGGGAACGGTGGAGTCGATCTATCTGGAGGGCGGGGAGCCGTTTCTATACTATCCGATCATGGTGCGGGCAGCGCAAGAGGCGGCGCAGGCGGGTTTCCAGGTCGGCATCGTGACGAACGACTACTGGGCGACCACGATTGAGGATGCTGTGGAATGGCTGAGGCCGCTCGCCGGTGTCGTGCAGGATCTGTCTGTCTCCACGGATCTGTTCCACTACGATGAGGTGATGAGCGCACACGCGCGCAACGCGCTGGCGGCGGCGGAATGCCTGGGGATCGCGTCGGGCACTATCATCTGCGAAGCGCCGGAGGGGGCGGACATTGATAGTGCGTCCCACCTGAAGGGCGAGCCGGTGGAGGGTGGCCCGATCTTGTTCAAGGGCCGGGCAGCGGTGGAATTGGTCGAGGGTGTCGCGCGACGGCCCTGGCGGGAGTTTACTGAGTGCCTCGGCGAGAAGCTGGATGATCCCGGTCGGGTCCATGTGGATCACCTGGGGAATCTCCATCTCTGCCAAGGGCTGACGATGGGCAGTCTCTTCGAACGGCCTTTGGTGGAGCTTGTGGCTGCGTATGATCCGGGGAAGCACCCTATCGTTGGGCCGCTGCTGGCGGGTGGCCCGGCTGCGCTCGTGGAGCAGTATGGATTGTCGCACGAGGATGCTTACGTGGATGCCTGTCACCTGTGCTATATGGCGCGGCTGCAACTGCGCGAGCGGTTCCCGGAGTGGTTGACGCCGGGACAGATGTATGGAGAGAGTATTCAAGTCCCAAGTTCCAAATCCCAAATGCCAACGACATAGACGTTGATGGGAGATTGGTAGGTTGGTAGATTGGTCGTGTGTCCGAGACAGGGAGCCGTGCGGTTTGGGGCTTGTGATGATAGGGAGAGAGATAAGGTGACGACGACGATTGCATTGGCGGGTAAGGGGGGCACGGGCAAGACGACGATTGCCGCGCTCTTGATCCGCTATCTGGTCGAGGAGCGGAGGGGGGCGATCCTGGCTATTGACGCCGACCCTGCCAGCAACTTGAATTTCGTGTTGGGGATGGATGTGGAACAGACGGTGGGCGACATCCGCGAGGAGATGCTGAATCTGGTGCAGTCCAGCGGTGCGCTGGCTGGCTCGATGCCTGGCGGGATGAGCAAGCAGGAGTATCTGGATTATCACATTCAGATGGCGCTGGAGGAGGGCGAGCGGGTGGACCTGCTGGCGATGGGACGGCCGGAGGGCCCGGGCTGCTATTGCGCGGCTAACCAGATGCTGCGCGTGATCGTCGACCGGATCGAGAAGCAGTATGAGTACGTGGTGATTGACAATGAGGCTGGGATGGAGCATCTGAGCCGGCGCACGACGCGTGACGTGGACGTACTGCTGCTGGTGACGGACCCGACGCAACGGGGGCTCATCGCGGCGCAGCGCATGCGCGATATGGTGCCCGAGCTGGATATCGGCGTGAGCCACGTTTACCTGGTCGTTAACCGGGTTCGGCCAGTTGGTGAGCAACTGGATCTCCCGGCGCCACTGGCGGAGGCCGTGGAGCGGGCCGGGTTGGAGTTGCTGGAAATGGTACCGGATGACCCGGCGATGGCTGAGTTTGAGTTCACCGGCCGGCCGCTGGTGGAGTTGCCGGCTGATACGGCGGTGAATGAAGCGGTTCGCAGGATCGCGCGGAGGATATTGACGAACGGCGGGTAGCGAATGGCGGACAGCGAATGGCGTGGCCGCTGTTCGGAGAGAGCGTTTAGGAAACTAGGTTTTGGGGGTTGGTAGGTCGTAGGTTGGTAGGTTGGAGTGCCGGCAGGATTGCCGTCGCCGACCGCGGACGGTCGGGCCACTGATAGCGTGTCGGTCTGTGGGTTCGGAGCCAAGAGAACTGGTTTCGGCTGAGCTGCTGCTTGGAATAAACAGAGTAATAAAAGGAGGTAGGTGACGTGTATATCATTGGCGAAAACATTCATATCATCTCGCCCAGGGTCAAGAAGGCCATCGCGGAACGGAACGGGAAGTTCTTCCAGGACGTGGCGGTGCGCATGGTGGATGCCGGGGCGAGCGCGGTAGATCTCAACATTGGTCCTCAGAAGAAGCACGGGCACGAGATCCTCCCGTGGCTGGTGGAGACGGTCGAGGAGGTGGTGGATGTGCCACTGGTTTTCGACACGACGAATCTCACGGCCATCGAGGCGGCGTGCGAGACGGTGACGAAGGCGCAGCCGATTATCAACTCCACCGATGCGCGGGCGGAGCGATTGGAATCGGTGCCTGCTGTGGCCAAGAAATACAACGCGCGCCTGGTTGCGCTGACGATGGGTGCCGGGATGATCCCGGTGGGCGCGGACGAACGGGTGGGCATCGCGCTAGAGACGCTGATCCCGTACATGCTGGAGATTGATTTCCCGATCACGGACTTGATCATTGACCCACTGGTGCTGACGGTCTCGGGTTGCCAGGAGTACTGCCCGGAGTGCATCGAGGCGGTACGGACGCTGAAGTTCGCCTGGGATCCGCCCCCTTTGACGAACGGTGGGCTGTCGAATGTCTCGAACGCGGTGCCTACGGAGATGCGGCCGTTGCTCGACCGGACGTACATGGTGATGTTGATGGCCGCGGGCGTTGACATGGTGATCGCGGATCCCTTCGACGCCACGCTGCTGGAGTGGATCCGTGTGGTGGAGGAGCGGGACGAGAGCACGACGCTCAATAAGCTGCTGCTGAAGTTGCATGATCGCGTGGAGGCGATGGAGGAGCTCCAGCCTGACGATGTGGATATGTCGGACCCGGAGCAGGCGGATATCTGGAAGACAGTGCAGATACTGCTGAACAAGGTGATCTACGCGGATTCGTACCTGCGGTTGTGAGGGGGGCGGGAGGCAGGAAGCAACTGGAGTTTGACCAGACTGCTAGGAGGAGGCATATGACAGCACAGATGATTGACGGTACGGCGACGGCGGCCGCGATCCACAATGAGGTCAAGGCCGAGGTGGAGAGACTGGAGGCGGGGCATGGTATCGTGCCCGGGCTGGCTACGGTATTGGTGGGGGAGAACCCCGCTTCGCAGGCATATGTCCGGTCGAAGCAGCAGCGTTGTGGCGAGGTTGGCATCCATTCGTTCGGGAATGTGCTGCCGGCGAGCGCCACGCAGGCGGAAGTCGAGGGACTGGTGGGGGAGCTGAACGATAACCCGGACGTACACGGCATCTTGGTGCAGTTGCCGCTGCCGCGGCACCTGGACGAGGAGCGTGTGCTGAGGGCGATCGGGCTGGACAAGGACGTGGATGGCTTTCATCCGATCAATATCGGGCGGTTGACGATGAAGGGCCGTGAGCCAATGTTCGTGCCGTGCACACCCGCCGGGTGTATCGAGTTGCTCGACCGCTACGGGATTGAGATTGGGGGCAAGGAAGCAGTGGTGTTGGGGCGCAGCAACATCGTCGGGTTACCGGTGTCTATGTTGCTCCTGCACCGCAACGCGACGGTCACGATCTGTCATTCGCGCACACAGGACCTGGCTGCGACCTGCAGAAGGGCCGACATCCTCATCGCGGCGGTGGGCCGGCCTGAGATGGTCAAGGGGGACTGGGTCAAGCCGGGAGCGGCGGTGATTGACGTGGGCATCAACCGGGTGTGGGTGGATCATCCGGCTGATCGGGAGTGGACGTGCGCGGTCACGGGCGAGACGTTTATCGCCCATCGCAAGGATGAATCGGAAAAGGGCGGGCGTCGCAAGATCGGCGTGTATTGCGCCACGCACGACAAGGCGTATCTGAAGGATCAGGTGCCGGCAGATTCGCAGGGCTGTGAGATGGTATCGCTGTTCCGCAAGTACAAGATGGTGGGCGATGTGGATTTCGGTGAGGTCAAGGAGGTCGCAGGCTATCTGACTCCGGTACCTGGCGGTGTTGGACCGATGACGATCGCGATGCTGTTGCAGAATACGCTCACCTCGGCGAAGCGGGGCGCGGGGCTGGTTGAGTAGTGGGATGGTAGGTTGGTAGAGTCGATTAACGGTAGAGACGCAAGATTTTGCGTCTGAATATCGGTGGGAGGGGGTATGCGGACCCGGATCTCGATTGATAGAGTGCGTGGCCCGTTTGTGGCGCATGTGGAGGAGATCAGCGGGCAAGATCTGCTGGCCTGCAATCAGTGTGGTAAGTGCAGCGCTGGCTGCCCGGTCGTGGGGGTGATGGACCTGTTGCCTAGCCAGGTCATCCGCATGGCGCAGTTGGGTATGGAGGACGTGCTGGAGAGTGATACGATCTGGATCTGTGCCTCGTGCCTGACCTGCGTGGCGCGTTGTCCCAAGGGGGTGGATCTGCCGCGGCTGATGGAGGCGCTGCGTCAGATCGCACTGCGGCGGGGTGTGGCGAAGCTGGACCTGAGTGCTCTCCCACCGGAGTTTTTGAAGGAAGTGCCACAATTGGCTATCGTGGGGGGGTTTCGGAAGTATATGAGGTAGAGACGCAAGATTTTGCGTCTGATTGGGGTTGTGGGAGATGGGGATACCATACTATCCGGGCTGCACGCTCTCGACTAAGGCGAAGGGGTACGACCGCTCGGGGCGAGCGGTGGCGGCGGCGTTGGGCATGGAATTGGAGGAACTCGCCGAGTGGCAGTGCTGCGGGGCGACGTTTCCGCTGATGCTGGACGACTCGCTGGCGTTGATTGCTCCGACGCGGGTGCTCTACCAGGCGCAGCAGGCTGCGCCTTTGCAGGGGGACGGGGCGCAGCAGTCTGCGCCTTTGCAGGGGGACGGGGCGCAGCAGGCTGGCGAGCGGGTGGTGACGCTGTGTGCAATCTGCTTCAACGTTCTCCGTCGGTCGCAAGCTTTGCTGGAGCGGGATCGGGAGATGCTGGACCGGATCAACTGGTTCACGGAGCAGGAGTATCGCGGCGATGTGCAGGTCGTGCATTTTCTGGAGCTCTTGCGGGATGATGTGGGCTGGGAGGCGCTGGCGGAGCGGGTGCGCAATCCGTTGACGGGGTTGCGGGTCGCTCCGTACTACGGGTGCCTGCTCTTGCGCCCCTACGAGGAGGTGGGCCTGGATGACCCGGAGAACCCGGTTATCTTGCACGACCTGATACGGGCAATGGGTGCGGAGGTGGTGGATTTCCCCTATAGCATTGAGTGTTGTGGCTCCTACTTGACGGTTAAGGAGCCACGTGTGTCTGAGACGCTCTCGAAGGAGATCGTCGCCTCGGCGCGGGAGCACGGGGCGCAAGTGATCATCACTGCCTGTCCGCTCTGTCAGTTCAACCTGGACTACCCGCAGCGGGAGACAGAGGCAGGACGTAGCGGCAACGAGGTACCGGTGCTGTATTTCACGCAGTTGTTAGCGGTGGCGCTGGGGTTGCCGGAGGCGGACTGGGGAGTGGAGGGGCATTACGTGGATCCTATAGGGCAAATCGGGAAGTTCAAGGCTCAAACCCCAAATCCCAAATCCCAAAGCCCAATGGGAAATGGGGTTTGACGGAATGCATTATCGAGCGTTGGTCATCGGTGCGGGGATCAGCGGTATGCAGGCGGCCCTGGATATCGCAGATGCGGGCTACGAGGTGATCCTGGTGGAGAAGGATCCCTCCATCGGTGGGCATATGGCGCAGCTCTCGGAGACTTTTCCGACGCTGGATTGCTCTCAGTGTATCCTGACCCCGCGCACAGTCGAGGTAGGGCAGCATCCCAATATCCAGCTTCTGACGCTGAGCGAGGTGGTGGGGGTCAGCGGCACGCTTGGGGGTTTCCGGGTGCGCATCCTTCGCCATCCACGCTACGTGGATGAGGAAACGTGCACGGCCTGCGGTGACTGTGCCAAGGTCTGCCCGGTGGTGGTGCCCAATGAGTTCGACCGGGGCCTGGCCGCTCGGCGCGCGATCTACATTCCCCATCCACAGGCGGTGCCGGCAGTCTATTGCCTGGATGCGGATGCGTGCCTGGGGCTGTTTCCACTTGCGTGCGGGAAGTGTGCGCAGGCTTGCGGTGTGCAGGCGATTGACTACGATCAGTCGCCGCAGGTGGTAGAGGTTGAGGTTGGGGCTATCGTCGTCGCGACAGGTTACCGGTTGTATCAGGACGAAGCGGTGATGGCCTACGACTACATGTCTCATCCGAATGTGATGGATGGGCTGGAGTTCGAGCGGCTGCTGTCGGCCTCCGGGCCGACGGGGGGCGAGATCATCCGCCCTTCGGATCGCACTGTCCCCAAGGAGGTTGTCTTCATCCAGTGCGCCGGGAGTCGCAATCCGGAGCACGGCGTGCCGTATTGTTCGAAGATCTGCTGCATGTATACGGCCAAGCACGCGATTCTCTACAAGCATCGTGTCCCGGACGGGCAGGTGTACGTCTTCTACATAGACATCCGGGCTGGCGGCAAGGGGTACGAGGAGTTCGTCACGCGGGCGATGGAGGAGGAGGACACGGTCTACATCCGGGGCCGGGTGTCTAAGGTGTTCCCCACGGACGGCAAGGTGATGGTGTGGGGGGTGGACACGCTGACCGGAAGGAAGGTGGAGATCGCGGCCGACCTGGTGGTCTTGGCAGCGGCGATCGTGCCCTCGTCGACGAGCCGGGCGTTGGCGGATATGCTGGGCATTGAAGTGGACGAGTTTGGCTTCTACGTCTCGGCGGACTCGGAAATCATGCCGGTGGAGAGCGGTGTGCCGGGGGTCTTCCTGGCGGGCGTGGGATTGGGGCCGCAGGATATCCCTGAGACGGTGGCTCAGGCCAGCGGCGCGGCGGCCAAGGTGCTGGGTCTGTTCGATGCGGCGAAGATGGTAGAGACGCAAGATTTTGCGTCTGATGAGGCGGGGACCCCTTAGGAGCGGAGGAATCATTGGGACGGATTGGCGTCTTCGTTTGCCATTGCGGTATCAATATCGCGAGCACGGTGGACGTGGATCGGGTGGTTGAGGCGCTGGAACAGCACCCGGAGGTGGTCTACGCCACGAACTACCGCTATATGTGCTCGAATCCTGGCCAGCAGTTGGTCAAGGACGCGATTGTGGAGCACGAGTTGGATGGTGTGGTGGTGGCTGCCTGTTCGCCCTTGATGCACGAGAAGACGTTCCGGCGGGCGGCGTCGACGGCGGGGATGAACCCGTATCGCTGCGAGATGGCGAATATCCGTGAGCAGTGCTCGTGGGTGCACGAGCATCAGCCCGTGCGAGCGACGGAGAAGGCGATTGAGATTGTGCGCGCGGCTGTGGAGCGGACGTCGCGGAATGAGGAACTGGAGCCTTTCCGTCTCCCGCTGACGAAACGGGCGTTGGTCATCGGTGGCGGTATCGCGGGGATGGAGGCCGCGCTGGACATCGCCAACGCTGGTTTTCCGGTCGTGCTGGTGGAGCGAGAAGAGCATCTGGGTGGCAAGATGGCGCGGCTCAGCGGCACGTATCTGAATTTCTCCGCCGCTCCCGATCTGCTGGCGCGCAAGGTTGAGCAGATTCTCAATCACTCGCGTATTGAGGTGTTGACGAATGCGCAGGTGGTTGAGGCGGAGGGGTACGTCGGCAATTTCGAGGTGGTGGTCAGATCCCAAATCCCAAATCCCAAATCCGAAAGCTCAAATCAAAACGGTGGTGGGGCGTCGGCGGACATTGAACGCCAAGCGTCCGGCGTCGCGGACGCCATGCCGGCAGGGACGCAGCGGATGCAGACATCCGGGCGGTCCGTTGAACGTCAAACGTCTGTGTCGGTGGGGGCGATTGTCGTGGCGACGGGCTGGGATGCTTACTCTTTGGAGCGGCTGCCGGAGTATGGCGGCGGGACGATCCCGGACGTGGTGGATGGGCTGACGTTTGAGGGCATGTTGCGGGCGGGTGGAGAAGTCCGGCGGCCGTCTGATGGCCGGGTGCCGCGCGAGGTGGTGTTCGTCCAGTGTGCCGGATCACGGGACCCGGAGCGAGGGGTGCCGTATTGCTCTAAGGTGTGCTGTATGTACGTCGCCAAGCAGGCGATGGTGTTCAAGGAACGTGTGCCGGATGGACAGGCTTACGTGTTCTACATCGACATTCGGTCTGCGGGCAAGGGGTACGATGAGTATGTCCAGCGGGCGATGGAGGAGCACGACATTCTCTACCTGCGGGGCAAGGTGAGCAAGATATTCCACGACGGCGACAAGGTAGTCGTGTGGGGAGCCGATACGCTCAGCGGCAGGCCCGTGGAGGTGGCGGCGGATCTGGCGGTGTTGGCGACTCCGATGACGCCGAGCCACCAGGCGCTGGAGCTGGCTAAGACATTACGGGTGGGGGTGGATCAGAACGGCTTCTTCAGCGAGGCACACCCCAAGCTGCGCCCTGTGGAGAGCCTGACGGCGGGGGTGTTCCTGGCCGGGGCGGCGCAGGGGCCGAAGGATATTCCGGAGACGGTGTCACAGGCGTCTGGAGCGGCTGCCAAGGTATTGCAGCTTTTCTCTCACGATGAGATGACTCAGGAGCCGATGGTGGCTTACGTGATCGAGGATGTGTGCTCTGGATGTGGGGTGTGCGTGGAGAGTTGCCCGTATGGGGCGCGAGCGATCCATACGGTGCGCGGTGTCGCCACGGTCAACGCAGCGCTGTGTCAGAACTGTGGAGCCTGTGTGGTGGCTTGTCCGAACAAGGCAAGCCAGATACGCAACTGGACGCTGGAGCAGATTCTGGCGATGGCGGATGTGGTTGGGGCGACGTAGGGGGACGGGGACTAGCGCGGATGGGAGGAATACACGGTGGAGAGGGAGGGCACGATGGGGCAATCGTTCATAGAGCAGGTGAATGAGCGCAGTGGCCAGACGGTACAGTTGTGTTACCACTGTCACAAATGCACGGCCGGCTGCCCCGCAGCTTTCGCCATGGAGTACGGGCCTGATCGTATCCTGCGCTTGATTCAGTTCGGGCAGCGGGAACGGCTGATGACTAGCCGGGACCCCTGGCTCTGCCTGGGCTGTGAGATGTGCGGCGCGCATTGTCCCAATGACATAGACATCAACGAGGTGTTGATCGCAGTCAAGGACATGTCGGAGGAGATGGGATATCGGGCAGAGGACTGCCAGGAGCTACGTGAGCTCCTGGCGGACTACCTGCTTCAGCGGCCAGAAACCGTGATTGACGACCGGCTGTGCACAGGCATCCAGCGCCTCAACAGCTTGAGTCAGACAATCGATGACACGCATAACATCAGCGGGGACGACAACGGCAACCGGCTGATCTGGAGCCAGAATCTGGAGCACGTCCCGCCCGGGCTAGATCAAAAGCAGGGCGCCGAGGTGGTTTACTTCGTTGGGTGCGTCGCGTCGCTGTTCCCCCGCAGTTATCGTGTGCCCCAGTCGTTTACCGGCATTATGGAGGCAGGGGGTGTGGATTTCACCACACTGGGCGGGCAGGAGTGGTGCTGTGGGTATCCGCTGCTATCTATGGGGCGACTGGAGCACGCCAAGACCCTGATTGAGCACAACGTGGCTCAGGTCAAGGAGCTTGGTGCATCCCGCGTCGTTTTCGCGTGTCCTTCTTGTTATCACATGTGGAAGTTCATTTATCCTGAGGTGCTGGGCGAGGCGGTTGGACTGGAGATCCTGCACGCTACTGAGTTGCTGGACGAGATGATCGCAGAGGGGGCGATTGAGCTAGGAGAGGTCCCGATGCGGGTGACGTATCACGACCCCTGCGATCTGGGGCGCAAGAGTGGCGTTTTCGAGCCTCCGCGGCGGGTGTTGCAGCGCATTCCGGGCGTCGCTTTCGTGGAGATGAGCACTAGTGCTCAGATTTCTGAGTGCTGTGGCGGCGGGGGCAACCTGGAGAGCTTCGATCCCGACGTGGTCTCGGAGGTCTCGCTACGCCGGATTGACCGGGCCTGTGAGGTGGAGGCGCAGGCGGTGGTCTCTGCCTGCCAGCAGTGTGAGCGCACGTTGACGGCAGCGGTGCGCCAGCACGAGGCGGCTCGTCGCGCGCGCATGCGTGTGATGGACGTGACGGAGTTGGTTTGGAGGTCGGTGCAGAGTAGCGAACATTGACTAGTCAGGCCAGACCTGACAGGTTTCCAAGAACCGGTATCCAAAACCTGTCAGGTCGTGTGTCCGCGGACATTGGACGTCAAACGTCAAACGTCAAACGTCTACGTCCGTGGCAGAGGTCCGGAAGTGAGGAGATTTGACGATGGCAGACATCTGGGACGAGTTGAAGCGTTATCGTTATGTGAAGACGCTGCCGAATGGAAAGCGGTTACTGTTGCGCCCGTTGACCGAGGACGACAAACAGGGTCTGATGGATCTCTTTGCCAGGGCTTCCAGGCAGGATCTGGAGTACTTCCGGAGCGATGCGGGTGACCCTGCGGTGGTGGAGAGTTGGGTGGACAACCTGGATCTAGAGCGGGTCTTTCCGCTGGTGGGCGTGGTGGATGACAAGATTGTGGGGGATGCGACCCTGCACTTCGGCGAGCATTATGGCCGGCATCGCGCCTGGGTGCGCATCTTTCTCGACCGCGACTACCGTCGCCAGGGCATTGGCACGCTGGCGCTGCGGTGCTTGATTGACATTGCCCGGCGCGTAGGGCTCCAGCAGTTGTACGCTGAGGTGTTAACCAATCAACCACAGGTCGTCAAGGCATTTGAGGACCTGGGCTGCCAGCACGAGGTCACACTGCGCGACTACTTCATCACGGACAGTGGCGAGACGCTGGATATGGCGATTCTTGTGATCCGGCTGGTGGATCATTCGGGTGAGTTCTAAAGACTTCCGAGGTCTAGGACGTGGCTCCAAGCAGCAGAGATCGCGGCTTCCGCAGGGTGTTAGGCGGATTGAATGAACTCCTGGAGACCTCGGAAGTCTAAGTTTTTGAGGAGAGGTGAATTGATAGACAAGGATCCTGTCACAACGCCATCGGAGGGTCGCCTCAGTGAGGTTGTAGGGGCTGTATTGGTCGTCGGTGCTGGCATCGGAGGGATCCAGGCTTCGCTGGACCTGGCGGAGGCCGGATTCAAGGTCCACTTGCTGGACCGGAGTCCGGCGATCGGCGGGGTGATGGCGCAGCTCGACAAGACCTTTCCGACCAACGATTGCGCGATGTGTATCCTCTCGCCGAAGTTGGTGGAGTGTGGGCGTCACCTTAACGTTGAATTGATGACGTACGCGGAGCTAGACAGCATCGAGGGGGAGCCGGGTAACTTCACGGTGCGCGTGCGCCAGAAGCCGCGCTACGTGCAGGTGGATGAGTGCACGGGCTGTGGTGACTGTGCGGCGGCGTGCCCGGTCATCCGCCCCGATCAGTTCAACGCCGATATGTCTGAGCGACGTGCAGCCTACAAGCTCTATCCGCAGGCTATCCCGAACGCGTTCGTGATTGAGAAGCGCGGGCGCGCGCCATGCCGCGACGCATGTCCGATTCATCAGCGCGCCCAGGGATACGTGGCGTTGATCCGGGAAGGGCGGTTCGCCGATGCGTATCGGACGATCCGTGAGGACAACCCGTTTCCATCCATCTGTGGCCGCGTGTGCAACCACCAGTGCGAAGACGCTTGCTCACGGGGCAAGGTGGACGAGCCGATCAGCATTATGCGGCTCAAGCGGTTTGTCGCCGATTGGGCCTTCGAGCATTCTGAGGAACTAAGCGCGGAGATTGGCCGGACGGTAGAGGACGTCGAGCGGACGGGGAAGCGGGTAGCTATCGTTGGCTCGGGGCCGGCTGGCCTGACGTGCGCGCAGGACCTGGTCAAGCTGGGCCACGATGCGACGGTCTTCGAGGCGCTGCCGGTCCCCGGTGGCATGATGCGAGCGGGTATCCCGGCCTATCGGATGCCCTACGACCTGGTGCAGCGTGAGATCGACGACATCCTGGCGTTGGGTGTCGAGCTGAAGCTCAACCACCGGGTGGACGATGTGGCGGCGCTGTTGGATTCAGACGCGTCCGGGGGACATCGGTTCGATGCGGTGTTCGTCGCCGTGGGGGCGCATCAGGGCGTGCGTCTGCCCATCCCTGGCGTGGATTTGCCTGAGGTGGTGGCAGCAACAGATTTCCTGCGCGAGGTGGCGTTGGCAGACCCTAAAGGTTTTCCGAAAGCTTTAGGGTCTGGTGTCGCGGGTAAGCGCGTGATGGTGCTGGGCGGCGGCAACGTCGCGGTGGACGCGGCGATGACGGCCGTGCGGCTGGGTGCGTCGTGGGTTGGGATGGCCTGCCTGGAGAGCCGGGAGACGATGCCGGCTCACGAGTGGGAGATCCTGGACGCCCAGGAGGAGGGGATCGAGGTTTTCGCCTCGTGCACATTCAAGGAGTGCGTCTCTGAGGACGGTCACGTGTGTGGCCTGCGCTACGCGGATATTGACTTCCGGGGCTTCGTGGACGGGCGGCCGGACTTCGACGAGATACCGGGCGCCGAGCACATAGTCGATGCGGACCTGGTGATCTTCGCCATCGGGCAGCGGCCGGATGTCGCCTGCCTGCCGGATGGGGCGAGGGACGCCGCCAGAAGGGGACGGTTTGCAGCGGTGGATCCGGCGACGCTGGCGACGCCTGTGCCGGGGATATTCGCGGGTGGTGACGTGGTGACGGGGACTGCCTTTGTGGTGGACGCCATCGCGGCCGGCCACGGGGCGGCGCGCTCGATCGATGCGTATGTGCGCGGCGAGCCTCTGCCGGAGGCAGAGGCTGACGTGCCGGTCGCGGAGCTGAGCGAGGCGGAGGCGGTGGACGTGGTGGCCCGGGGCCAGGCGTCTGATGCACCGCGTCACGAGGTGGTGAAGGTGCCCGCGGCAGAGCGGGTGAAGGGCTTCGGCGAGGTCTACCCGGGCTTCACGGAGGATGAGGCGCGGGTGGAGGCGGCGCGTTGTCTATCGTGCGGCATCTGCTCTGAGTGTAACCAATGTGTGTATGCGTGCCAGAAGCACTGCATCGACCACAGTATGCGCGAGGAGATCGTCGAGCTGAACGTGGGCGCGGTGGTGCTGGTGCCGGGGTTGGAGCCGATGCCGGGCGACATCCGGCCTGAGTTTGGCTATGGACGGTTGCCTAACGTGGTCACGAGCATCGAGTTCGAGCGCATGCTTTCGGCCTCGGGGCCCTGGGGCGGCGAGGTGAAGCGCCCGTCGGACGGCCAGCACCCGCGCAGGGTGGCGTTTATTCAGTGCGTCGGCTCGCGCGATCCGGCGTGTGAGGCTGGGTATTGTTCCTCGGTGTGTTGTATGTACGCCACGAAGGAGGCGGTGATCGCCAGGGAGCACGATCCGAACGTGGAGCCGACGATTTTCTATATGGACATTCGCTCTTTCGGGAAGGGATTCGAGCGCTATATTGAGCGGGCCGAGCAAGAGCAGGGTGTGTGTTACGTGCGCAGCATGGTCAGCATGGTGACGGGGGAGCCGGGTACTGGCAACCTGCGGGTCCGCCACGCGACGCCGGACGGCAAGAGCGTGGAGGAGGTATTCGACATGGTGGTGCTCTCGGTGGGGCTGCGGCCGCCGGAGGGCACACAGGACCTGGCAGCGCGGCTGGGGATCGGGTTGAACGAATATGGCTTCGCGGAGTCGCCGCCCTTCCGTCCTGGGCAGACGACGCGCCATCGGAATGGCGCCTTTGCAGGGATGGCGGGGCGGCCGGACGGCTCGGTCGCCGACGGCATCTTCGTCGCGGGGGCGTTCAGCGAGCCGAAGGACATCCCGGAGACGGTGATCGAGGCCAGTTGCGCGGCGGCGCAGGCCTCGGCGCTGCTGGCGGAAGCGCGGAACACGATGACGGCGGAGCGCACCTGGCCGGAGGAGCGCGACGTGAGCGACGAACTGCCTCGGGTGGGCGTTTTCATCTGCCACTGTGGCATCAACATCGGTGCCGTGGTGGACGTTCCCGAGGTGGTGGCGTACGCAGGGGGCTTGCCGGACGTGGCCTATGCAGAGCGCAATCTGTACACCTGTTCCCAGGACACACAGGAGCGCATCCGCGAGCGCATCGAGGAGTACGATCTCAACCGGGTGGTTGTGGCCTCTTGTACGCCACTGACGCACGAGCCGCTGTTCCAGGAGACGATCCGCGGAGCGGGCCTGAATCCGCGCTTGTTCCAGATGGCCAACATCCGTGAGCAGGATTCGTGGGTCCACCGGGGCGATCCCGAGCGGGCGACGGAGAAGGCGAAGGAATTGGTGCGCATGGCGGTGGCCAAGGCGCGGAAGCTGCGTCCGGTCGAGACGTCGACTTTCGAGGTGAATCACCGCGCCCTGGTTATCGGTGGCGGGTTGGCCGGGATGAGCGCGGCGCTTTCTATCGCGGAGCAGGGGTTCGGCGTGACGCTTGTGGAGCGCGAGGCGGAGCTGGGCGGGAACTTGCGGCATATCTATACGCCGCTGCCGGACGGGTACGGCACTCCGGCGGACCTACGTGCCTCACTACGAGCGGGGGAGGCGGACGTCCGGACCTCACTACGAACGGGACGAACGGGGGAGGCGGATCCTCAGGTCTTGCTGCGGGAGACGATTGAGGCGGTGGCGGCTAACCCGCGCATCTCGGTCCTGACGGGCGCGGAGATCGTGGGCGTGGGTGGCTACGTGGGGCAGTATCGTACGGCGGTGAGGCTGGCCGACGGGCGGCAGGAAGAGGTTCAGCACGGCGTGATCGTGGTGGCAACGGGGGCGCGGCAGATCGAGCCGACGGAGTACCTGTACGGGCAGGACGAGCGGGTGATCACGCAGCGGGAATTAGAGGAAAGGTTGGCAGAGGAGGAGGAGGCAGGAGGCAGGAAGCAAGAGGCAGGGGGCAGGAGGCAGGAGGGGATTCGGTCTGTCGTGATGATCCAGTGCGTGGGCTCTCGCGACGATGCGCACCCGTATTGCTCGCGGGTTTGTTGCACGGAGGCAATCAAGAATGCGCTGGCGCTCAAGGCGCGTGATCCCGGGACGGACGTGTATATTCTCTATCGCGACATCCGCACGTTTGGATTCAAGGAGCGCTACTACCGGGAGGCGCGGCGGCAGGGTGTGGTTTTCCTGCAATACGACAAGGATCAGAAGCCGGATGTGGTGACGACGCCTGGGGGGCGGCTGCGCGTGGATGTGATGGTCCAGCCGGAAGGGGAGATGTTCAGTTTGGATGCGGCCCTGGTCGTCCTGAGCGCCGGCATCGAGCCAGACCCGGACAACGAGGCACTGGCCCAATTGCTCAAGACACCGTTGAATGAGGATGGCTTCTTCCTGGAGGCTCACGTCAAGTTGCGACCGCTGGACTTTGCAGCGGATGGGGTGTATCTGTGCGGCATGGCGCACTCGCCACGTTTTCTGGACGAGACGATCTCGCAGGCGCAGGGCGCGGCGGTGCGCGCGGTGGGTATGCTGTCGAAGCGTGAGTTGGAGGCGACGCCGATTGTCGCCAGCGTCAACCCGCGCCTGTGCTCTGCCTGTGGGCTGTGCGTTGAGGTCTGCCCGTACGATGCCCGGGTGTTGGAACCTGGGGCTCACTATGCCGAGGTGATCGAGGTGCTGTGCCAGGGTTGTGGCGCATGTATCACTGCCTGCCCCAATAAGGCGAGCCAGCAGAGGGGCTTCGAGGTGGCGCAGGTGTATGGGATGTTGGATGCGGTGGAGGTTGGGGGTTAGAGGGTGGAGGATGGAGCGGATGCAGACATCCGGCGTCAAACGTCAAACGTCAAACGTCAAAGGTCAAACGAACGGCGATCGTGCATCCGGCGGTCCAGTTACTCGCGATCAAGGCTCGCCTAAACCGGCAGCGTTGGTGATTGGGGGCGGCATCGCTGGCATTCAGGCTGCGCTGGATATCGCTGACGCGGGCTACCCGGTCTATCTGGTGGAGCGTGAGCCCTCTATCGGTGGGCGCATGGCGCAATTGGACAAGACTTTCCCCACGCTGGATTGCTCTTCGTGCATCTTGACGCCCAAGATGGTGGACGTGGGGCGCCATCCCAATATTGAGTTGATGACCTATTCTGAGGTCGTATCCGTTGCTGCTCTGGATGGCGCCCCTCCTGAGGAGAGTGCCTCTCCTACGAGGGGTTTCCGCGTGCGTGTGCGTAAGAAGCCGCGCTACGTGGATTTGGATAGGTGCACTGGCTGTGGTCTGTGTGCGGCCGCCTGCCGGATGAAGGGGCGGGTGGTCAGTCGCTTCGATGAGGGAATCGCGAATCGGTCGGCGATCTACGTGCCGTTTCCGCAGGCGGTGCCACTCAAGTACACGGTTGACCCGAGCGCCTGTCTGTATCTGACGCGAGGCAGGTGTGGCAAGACGTTCCTGTGCAAGGAGGCATGTCCGGCGGACGCGATCGATTTCGAGCAGCAGGAGGAGCTCGTGGACCTGGACGTGGAGACGATCATCGTCGCCACGGGCTTCGACCTGCTGGACCCGCGCCTGAAGCCAGAGTTCGGCTATGACGTCTATCCGGAGGTGATGACGGGCGTTGAGTTTGAGCGTCTCTCGTCTGCGTCTGGCCCCACGATGGGCAAGATCACGGTCAGTGGTAGGGAGCCGAAGGATGTGGTCTTCATCAAGTGTGTGGGGTCGCGCGACCCGCACACGGGCGTGCCCTACTGCTCGCGCGTGTGTTGTATGTACACCGCCAAGCATGCCCATCTGGTGCGTGATAAGCTGCCTGACGCCCGGATTACGATATTCTACATGGATGTCCGGGCCTTTGGCAAGGGGTATGAGGAGTTCTACGATCGGGTCAAGCACGAACGGGTGATCTACCGGCGCGGTGAGCCCTCGGAGGTGTACCGCCTCAGGAAGAACGGCGATGACACGGGGCGCGTGGTCGTGCTGGCCGAGGATACGCTGTTGGGCCGCCCGATTGAGGTCGAGGCGGATCTGGTCGTATTGGCGACGGCGGTGGTTCCACGGACGGACGTGGCGGAGGTGGCCGGTTTGCTAGGCCTGGAGCGTTCGCCGGATGGCTTTTTCCAAGAGGCGCACGCCAAGCTGAGCCCGGTGGATACGAATCTGGATCGCATCTTCATGGCGGGTTGTTGCCAGGGCCCGAAGGACATACCGGATACGGTCGCTCAGGCAAAGGCGGCCGCTTCCTCGGCGCTGGGGGTGCTCTCGCGGTGTGAGCGGAAGCTGACGTTTGACGTCTGACCGTTTTCACGCGTCACGTTTCACGGCATCAACGTCGGGGGCGGCGGGGAACGGGGGACGGCACTCCGGCGGACCTACGTGCCTCACTACGAACGGGGGATGGCATTGAAGACAGAACCGATGGTCGAGCAGTTGGAGCTCATGGGTTGCATCCAGTGCGGCAAGTGCACGGGCGGCTGCCCGGTGGCGCGCAAGACGGTGCTGAATATCCGTAGCCTGATCTACGATATGCTGGTGGAACCGGAACTGGACGTGAACGCGCATCCGGAGCTGTGGGATTGCACGTGCTGCTTCACGTGTGTCGAGCGATGCCCCAAGGACGTGAGGCCGGCTGATCTGATCATCGGATTGCGGGGTCAACTCGTGGAGGGCGGGCGTATCCCGGAGACCATTGGGGCGGCGTTGATGGGGGTGTTTCGGCAGGGGAATCCCACGGGCCTGGCGAGGGAGGACCGCGCGGCGTGGCTGGACGGGGTGGATGAGAAGCAGCGGACGGCGGTCAAGGCAGCGCAGGACGGGTGCGAGGTGCTGCTTTTCGTGGGTTGTTCGCCTGCGTACGATTTGCGTGTCCAGGTGGTCCCACGTGCGCTGGTGAGGGCTTTCACGGTGGCAGGGCTGGATTTCGGCACGCTGGGCACGGAGGAGAGTTGCTGCGGCAACGAGGTGCGGCGTATGGGCGAGATGGGCCTGTTCGAGATGCTGGTCGAGGAGAACGGCGAGCTGATCCGCGGCGCGGGGGCACGGCGGGTGGTGACCACGTCCCCGCACTGTTTCAATACGCTCAAGAATGAGTATGGCCTGGATGTGGGAGGTACGGGCGCGGCCACCTCGGACATAGGTCACGCCTCCGCGTCCAAGATCGAGGTGTTGCACTATACGCAGCTCATCGCGGAGCTGATCGAGCAGGGGCGTTTGGCGTTCTCAAACGAGGTCCGGAAGACAGTCACGTATCACGATCCGTGCTTCCTGGGCAAGCAGAATCACGTCTTCGACGAGCCGCGCGCGATCCTCAAAGCGATCCCGGGTCTCAAGTTGGTGGAAATGGACCGCAGTCGGGAGCGTAGTCTGTGCTGTGAGGGCGGCGGCGGGCGTATGTGGGCTGAGGGGACGAACCTGGAGGAGCGACTGGCGTTCCAGCGGGTGCAGGAGGCGGCTGACACGGGCGCGGAGGTCCTGGCCGTGGCCTGCCCGTTCTGTCTGCTGACGCTGGAGGACGCGGTCAAGGTGCAGGGGCTTGATGAACGCCTGCGGGTGATGGATATCATGGAGTTGGTGGATCTGGCGCTCAATGACGACGGTGAAGTCTGAAGGGTAAGGGTATGGAACTACAGCCTCGCATTGGTGTATATATCTGTCACTGCGGCGTGAATATCTCTGCGACGGTGGACGTGGAGCAGGTGGCGGCGTATGCAGCGACGTTGCCCGGGGTCGTCGTGGCCCGGGACTATCTGTATATGTGCTCTGACCCTGGCCAGGCGTTGATCCAGCAGGATATTGAGGCACTTGGGTTGAACCGGGTGGTGGTGGCTTCTTGCTCGCCCCGTATGCATGAGCCCACTTTTCAAGGAGCGGCCCAACAGGTGGGCTTGAACCCGTACCTGGTGGAGATGGCCAACATCCGCGAGCAGTGCTCGTGGGTGCACACGGACAGGGAGCGGGCAACGGAGAAAGCGAAGTTGTTGGTCGCCTCGGTGGTGGCCAAGGCGGCTTGGCTGGAACCACTGGAGGAGCGCGAGGTTGGGGTGACGCCAGGAGCGCTCGTCATTGGTGGCGGCGTGGCCGGGATGATTGCTGCGCTTGACGTGGCTGACGCGGGTTTCCCTGTCTACCTGGTGGAGAAGGGCGATCACCTGGGTGGGCGCGTGGCGGAGCTCAACCGCACGTTCCCGACGCTGGAGTCCGTTCCTGAATTGTTGGGGCCGCTGGTCGAGCGTGTTCAGACGCACCCTAATGTGAGCGTGTTGCTGAACAGCCGGGTGGCGGAGGTGGAGGGGTACGTCGGGAATTTCGAGGTGACGGTGGTCGAATCTCAAAGCCCAAAGCCCAAGGCCCAAGGCCCAAATCCCAAATCCCAAAGCCCAGGACAGGGGGATGGGGGGCGTAGAGTTGAGGTGGGGGCGATTATCGTCGCGACGGGCTACGATGTCTTCGATCCGCATCGCAAGCCGGAGCTGGGCTACGGGCAGTATCCAAACGTGATCACGTCGTTGGAGATGGAGCAGCGGCTGGCTGAGGGAGACCTGAGTGGGCAGATGGGCGATAAACCCATCAAGTCTGTGGCATTCATCCAGTGCGTGGGGTCGCGAGACGTGCAAGTGGGCAACCCGTATTGCTCACGGGTGTGTTGCATGTACACGGCAAAGCAGGCCTCTCTGGTGCGGGATCTCTTGCCTGACGCGCAGGTGACGGTGTTCTATATGGACGTGCGCACGTTTGGCAAGGGAGCGGAGGAGTTCTACGACGAGGCGCGGGCGAAGGGCGTGCTTTATCGGCGGGGGACCGTATCGGAGATCATCCGGCGCGGGGATAGGGTGATGTTGGCCGGAGAGGACACGCTGCAAGGCCGCCCCTTCGAGTTTGAGGCGGACCTGGTTGTGCTGGCGGTGGGGATGGAGGCACGCGTGGACGCGGACGAGCTTTCGATGTTGCTCAAGCTACCGCGTTCGTCGGACGGTTTCTTCCTGGAGTTGCATCCGAAGCTGCGACCGGTGGACACAGCGGTGGACGGCGTCACGCTGGCGGGCTGTTGTCAGGGGCCTAAGGACATCTCTGACACGGTGGCGCAGGCGAAGGCGGCGGCTTCGTCGGCGCTGATCCCTCTGATCCGGGGCACGGTGCCGGCGGAGTCGGCGACGGCGGTGGTGGACGCGGATTGGTGCGCGGGGTGTGGGATGTGCGTGGAGGTGTGTCCGTACGGCGCGCCGGCACTGGATCCGCTGTGGGGTGTGTCGAGGATCAACCCGGTGCTGTGCAAGGGATGTGGCTCATGTGCGGTGACGTGTCCATCGAAGGCGATCCGGCTTATGCATTTCACACCGGCGCAGATTATGGCACAGGTGGACGCGTTGATGGGGGTGGAGTAGGGTGGGAAACTGGTAGGTTGGTAGATTGGTAGGGTGGAGAGCGGGGGAAGGCCGCCTCTACAGGCGATCAGGTTTATCTAGGGGGCAAGTATGGCTGACGCAGGTGGTGGACATCGGGCGCACGATGAAAGCCCGCCGAATGAGTTTGAACCCAAGATTGTTGCTTTTCTGTGCAACTGGTGTACGTACACGGGGGCCGATCTGGCCGGCACGTCCCGAATTCAGTATCCGCCGAACGTGCGCATCATCCGGTTGATGTGTTCGGGCTCGGTAGATCCGACCTATGTGCTCAAGCCGCTGCTGGACGGGGCTGACGGCGTGCTGATCGGCGGCTGTCACCCTGGCGACTGCCACTATCAGTCGGGCAACTATAAGGCGCGGAGGCGCATCGTGGCGCTGAAGGAGATCCTCAAGCAGGCGGGCTATGAAGAGGATCGGGTGTGGCTGCGCTGGATCAGTGCCAGCGAGGGGGGACGCTTCGCCGAGACAGTCACACAGATGACGGACTATCTGAAGGCGAAGGGGCCGAACCCGATGCGGCATAAGTGGGCTGTGTAGGGGAGAGACCGGGTTGGGTTGGTAGGCTGGTAGACTGGTAGACTGGTAGGTTGGTAGATTGGTGGATGGGTGGATTGGTCGTGTGTCCGGGGACGACGTCGGGCTTACGGAGGGGGAGATGCAATGCGAACTACAATACCGGTCGTGAACGGTGATGCGCTGTCTGCTGTGCGGGGGTTACTGAAAGGGCTGTTGGAGGCCGGGGTGGTGGAGGCGCTACTGGTACCGATGGAGACGCCTGCCGGAACGGTCACGCCCGCGCTGGTGGCGGATCCGGAGTTGCTTGATGCAGCCAATCCCTTGGCTCCCGTGATGGGGTTGAACGCGGCACGGGTAGCCGGTCATGTGTCTGTTCGCGAGCCCCGTGGGCGCGTGGGCGTGGTGATGCGCTCGTGTGAGTTGCGCGCGCTGGTGGAGTTGATCAAGCTGAAGCAGGCCGGGGCGAGTGACCTGGTGACTATCAGTATAGACTGCCTGGGTACCTATGATGTGCCGGTCTTTCTGGAGATGCAGGCGCGTGGCGGGGTGGATATGGACGCTCTGCTGGCGACGGCGCAGACAGGTGACCTGGCTCCACAGGAAGGGTATGCTTTTCGGGATGCCTGCCAGATGTGCGAGAAACCACATTACGAAGGGGCAGACATCACGCTGGAGTTGTTCGGCGCGGACCTGAGCGCGGGTATTCCGGTCAGCCTGGCGGACGAGGCGGCGGAGAGGTTGGGGTTGACGCCGGGGGTGGGCGCGGACGGCACTCCGGCGGACCTACGTGCCTCACTACGAACGGCGGACGGTACTCCGGCGGACCTGGGCGCGGAGACCGCGCCCCTACTACGAACGGAGGTTCTGGAGAAGGTGGTGGCGGCACGGACGCAGGTGCGGGATGCGCGCCTGGTGGAGATGCGCGAGCGACTGGCGCAGGAGGGGGTGGAGGGGGTCTTCGCTGCCTGCGTGCGCTGCCACAACTGTATGACGGTGTGCCCGATCTGCTATTGCAAGACTTGTCTCTTCAAGAGCCCTGTCTTCGACCACGAGCCGATGCTGTATATGAACTGGGCGCGGCGCAAGGGGGCCTATCGGCTGCCGGCGGACACGGTGCTGTTCCATCTGACGCGGCTCAATCACATGGTGCTTTCTTGTGTGGGGTGCGGGATGTGCACGAGCGACTGCCCTGCGGAGTTGCCGGTGGGGCGGGTGTTCCGCGCAATTGGACAGCAGGTGCAGGACACCTTTGAGTACGAGCCGGGGCGCAGCGTCGAGGAGCCTCTGCCACTGGTGACGTTCCGCGAGGATGAATGGATGGAGGTGGGGGAGGAGTAGGGGGAAACCGGTAGATTGCTAGGCTGGTAGATTGGTGAGGGAGATGAGCGTGGAAACTGAAAAGCAAACAGACGCTGTAGACGCTGCGGGCATTGCGAACGCTGAGCCTGCGTCCGAGGCGGACCTGATTCCGGTCTATATTATGGGGAAGCGCTATATGGTGCCACCCACGCTGACGATCATGAAGGCGATGGAGTGGGCGGGCTACAAGCTGATCAGGGGTGTGGGCTGCCGGGGTGGGTTCTGTGGGGCGTGTGCCACGGCCTACCGTGTCCTGGGTGACCCGAAGCTGCACTTTGGTTTGGCCTGCCAGACGGTGGTGGAGCCGAATATGTACCTGGCGCAGATCCCGTTCTTCCCGGCGCAGCGCGCGACGTACGATATCAGCCAACTGGAGCCGAGCGCGGCAACGCTCTTCTCGACGTACCCGGAGGTGCTGCGCTGCCTGGGCTGTGGGGCGTGCACAAAGGCGTGTCCACAGGAGATTGACGTGCGTGGCTACATGGCGGCGGGTATGCGGGGCGACTTAGCGGCAATGGCTGACCTGTCCTTCGACTGCATTATGTGCGGGCTGTGTGCGGCTCGCTGTCCGGCAGAGGAGGCTCAGTACAACATCGCGATTCTGGCGCGACGGTTGTACGGGCGCTATCTGTCGCCGCGGTCGGAGCACCTGCAGGAGCGGTTGCGGGAGATTGAGGGGGGCGTGTTTGGCGCGCAACTGGCGGAGCTCAAGGGACTGAGCCGGGAGGAGTTGGTGGCTCGTTACCAGGCGCGGGAGATCGAGCCGGCGGAAGGCACGATAGTGGAGGAGGACTAGGGCGAATGAGCGGTTATCCACCTGAGATGCAAGCGTCTATCCGGCGGGTCGAGGCAACGCGTATGCGGCGGCTCCAAGAGACGTACCCTGCCATGTCGCTGGACGAGCGGGATGCGGTGCTGAATGCGTTTCACCCGGATTATATCACGGAGCGGATGCGGGAGATCCGCGTGGGGGTGAGCAAGGGGCAGCGCATGCCACTGGAACTGGCGGACATCGTGGAGGGCCGCCCCTACATTGGGCCCGACTTGGACCTGGAGACAGAGATCGCGGAGACGGATGTGCTGGTCATAGGTGGTGGTGGCGCCGGTGCCTCGGCGGCGCTGCTAGCTCAGGAGGGCGGGGCCGGCGTGATCCTGGTGACCAAGTTGCGCTTCGGCGACGCGAACACGATGATGGCACAGGGAGGTATCCAGGCGGCGGATCGTCCCAACGACAGCCCGGCCATCCACTATCTGGACGTGATCGGGGGTGGGCATTTCACAAACGTCCCCGAGTTGGTCGAGGCACTGGTGGTGGATGCGCCGTCGGTGATCGAATGGCTCGAGAACCTGGGTATGATGTTTGACAAGGAGCCGGACGGGACGATGGTGGAACGGCACGGTGGTGGCACCAGCCGCATGCGGATGCACTCGGCGCGAGACTACTCGGGCGCTGAGATCATGCGCACGCTGCGGGACGAGGTGCGCAACCGGGAGGGCGGCCCAGACACCAAGGGGATCCAGGTGATCGAGTTCGCGCCGGCGGTGGAGTTGGTGCTGGACGACGAGGGTCGGGTCGCGGGTGCGGTGGTGGTGAATCTGGAGACAGGGGTGTACGGCTACATCCGGGCCAAAGCGGTGGTGCTGGCGACGGGCGGGGGTGGGCGACTGCATTACCAGGGTTTCCCTACGACGAACCACTATGGCGCAACAGCGGATGGTGTGGTGATGGCGTACCGGGCAGGTGTTCGGTTGGGATATCTGGAGTCTATGCAGTATCATCCAACCGGGGCGGCCTTTCCTGAGCAGATCGTGGGGCTGTTGGTGACGGAGAAAGTACGCGGGCTGGGCGCGCAGCCGGTGAACAAGGATGGGGAGCAGTTTGTCTATCCCTTGGAGCCGCGGGATGTGGAGGCGGCGTCGTTTATCCGCGAGTGTCAGGGACGGGGGAATGGGCTGGTCAGCCCCACGGGGCAGCCGGGTGTGTGGTTGGACTCGCCGATGATCGAGATTATCCAGGGAGCGGGCGCGATCCAACGGAATCTCCCGGCGATGGTGAGGCAGTTCGGGCGGTTTGAGATTGATATCACGAAGGAGCCGATGCTGGTCTATCCGACGCTGCATTACCAGAACGGGGGAGTGGTGCTCGGCGCGGACGGGGCGACGGACGTGCCGGGGCTGTTTATCGCGGGCGAGGTGAGCGGGGGGGTGCATGGGCATAACCGGCTCATGGGCAACAGCCTGCTGGAGATCACGGTTTTCGGCCGCCGCGCGGGACGCTCGGCGGCAAGCTATGCGCAAGGAGTGAAGCCGGGACGGGCGATGCTGGCTCATTTGGAGGCGTGGAACCGGGAATTGGAAGCGTCGGGGGTGGACACGGGCGTGGTGTCGCCGATTCTGTTGCCGGATTATACGCGGCGGGTGTAGACCTTTAGGGTCTTGTGAGATGTGAGGAGAGGTGAATTGATGCATAGAGATCCTGTTGGTGCTGTGTTGGTGCTCGGTGGCGGCGTGGGGGGGATGCGCGCGGCGACGGACCTGGCGGAGGCTGGCCTAAAGGTGTATCTGGTGGAAACGCTGCCTTGGCTGGGGGGATGGGTGGCGCAACTGGGGTATATGTTCCCGACTCACGACTGCGTGCTGTGCCGGGGTTCGTCGGATCACGGGTATGGTTGTACGCGACCGGCTATATCGCCGGCTCTGATGGATAATAACCTGCATCCCAATATCGAGATCCTCAGCAACACGGATCTGATGAACGTGTCGGGGTATGCGGGAGATTTCACGGTGACGCTGCGGCATCGTCCGACGTACGTGGATGCGAAGCGGTGCGTGAACTGCGGGCTGTGCGAGGGGGTGTGTCCGGTATCGCTGCCGAGCCCTTTCCAGACGGGGCTGGCGGTGCGCAAGGCGGTGTACAAGATGGCTCCGCGGGCGCTGCCGGATGCCTACGTGGTGGACAAGGTGCCGCGTTGTGAGACGTGCCGTCGGTGTGAGGCGGTGTGCCCGACTGAGGCGATCGATCTGGACGAGGAAGAGGCTGAAGTGGGGCTCAACGTGAGCGCGATCATCCTCTCACTGGGCTACGAGCTGTCGGACGCGAGCGAGTACGGGGAGCTGGGGTACGGGCGGTACCCGAACGTGATCCACTCGATGCAGTATGAGCGGCTGGCGAGCCGGTCGGGGCCGACGGAGGGGATCGTGATGCGGCCCTCGGATGGGGAGCTGCCGAAGCGGATCGCCTGGCTGCAGTGTGTGGGCTCGCGGGACGAGAAGCATCCGTACTGCTCGTCGATCTGCTGTATGTACGCGACGAAGGAGGCCATGCTGGCGAAGCAGCGGGTGCCGGGGGTGCACTGCCAGGTGTTCATGATGGACGAGCGGGCCTTCAGCAAGGAGTTCAACGCGTACTACGAGCAGGCGCGGGAAGAATATGGGGTGGAGTACACGCGGTGCCGGATCTCGGCGATCACGGAGGACGCGGAGACGCACGACTTGATCCTGCGCTATCCGAACCCGGATGGGGGGTTTGAGGAGGGACGGTTCGACATGGTGGTGCTCTCGGTGGGCGCGCTGCCACCGAAGGGAGCGAAGGACCTGGCGGACGTGCTGGGGATCGAGCTGAACAGATACGGCTTCTGTGCGACGGACAAGTTCGCGCCGCTGGAGACGAGCAAGCCGGGGATCTACGTGTGCGGCATGTTTGCGTCGCCGAAGGAGATCGCGGAGACGATCCTGGACGCGGCGGGTGCGGCGGGGGACGTGATGCGGTTGCTCTCGGGGGAACTGGGGAGCGGGGCGTGTGGGCGGGAGTATCCGTTCCTGTGTTGGGAGCCAGGCGAGGGGCCGCCGGAGCGCGACGTGGTGGGGGAGGAGTCTCGGGTGGGGGTGTTTGTGTGCCGGTGCTACCCGAGTATCGCGGGAATCGTGGACACGGAGGCGGTGGCGGCATTCGCGGCGGGGTTGCCGGGCGTGGTCCACGTGGAGACGATGGACTATGCGTGTCTAGACGAGGGGCAAGCGCGCATACAGGAGGTGATTGAGGCGGAGCAGTTGAACCGGGTGACGGTAGCGGCGTGCAGCCACCGAACGCACGAGTCACTGTTCCAGCGGGTGGTGCGCCAGGCAGGCTTGAACCCATATCTGCTGGAGATGGCGAACATCCGGGAGCATTGCGCCTGGGCGCATCCGGATGACCCGGTGGGCGCCACGCGGGCGGCGAAGGAGCTGGTGCGGCTGGCGGTGGCACGCGCGCGGCTGGCGGATCCGGTGCACAAGGAGGTGGTGGAACCGACACGGCGGGCGCTGATCATCGGTGGTGGCGTGGCAGGGATGGAAGCCGCACTAAACATCGCGGACGCGGGGTATGACGTGAGCCTGGTGGAGCGGAGTGCAGGGCTGGGGGGTAACCTGCAGCACATCTACTACGTGGCGGAGGGTGACAACCCGCAGCGGCTGCTGCGCGATCTGACGAACCGGGTGCTGGGGCATCAGCGGATCGAGTTACTGACGAACTCGGAAGTGGTGGCGCAGGAGGGCAGCGTGGGGGCGTTCCGCTCGACGGTGCGCACTCCTACGGGCGACGTGAGTGTGGAGCACGGGGCGATGATCGTGGCCACGGGTGGGCAGGAGTGGCGGGGCAGTGTGTATCTGCTTGGTGAGGACGAGCGGGTGGTGACGTCACTGGATCTGGAGGAGATCATCACGCACCGCCCGGAGCAAATCGTGGAAATGAAGGAGATCGTGTTCATCCAGTGTGTGCGGCCGCCTGGAGCGGTGGAGTACTGCAGTCGCACGTGTTGCACGAACACGATGAAGAACGCGATCCGGATCAAGCTGCTCAACCCAGACTGCCGGGTGGTCGTGCTGTATAAGGACATCATCACCTACGGGTTCAGAGAGGCGTTCTACACGGAGGCGCGGGAGCGGGGCACCATTTTCGTGCGCTATGACGATGCGCATATGCCGCGGGTGCGGGTGAACGAGGAAGGGGCGCTGGAGGTGGTGGCGTGGGAACCGTCGCTGCAGCAGGAGATCATGCTGACCCCCGGTTTATTGTCGCTGAGTATGGCTATCCAACCCTCGGAGGGGACTGAGGAACTGGCGCGGGTGCTGGATCTGCCGCTATCCGCGGAAGGTTTCTTCATGGAAGCTCACCTCAAGATGCGGCCGATGGACATGGCCAAGGAGGGAGTGTTCATCTGTGGTATGGCGCACTATCCCAAGTTCATTGAGGAGTGCATCACGAACGCGCAGGCGGCGGCGGCACGGGCGCTGACGATTCTGTCTACGCCGCGGATGTACATTGGCGGCGTGGTCTCTGTGGTGGATCAGAGTAAGTGCGTGGGCTGCCTCACCTGTGTGCGGACGTGTCCTTTCGAGATCCCCAAGGTGCGCTACGAGGACGTCGGTGTGGGAGAGATTAAGGGGGCGGCGTACATTGACCCCTCGCTGTGCACGGGGTGTGGCACGTGCACAGGGGAATGCCCGGCGAAGGCGATTCAGTTGGTGGCGTATCGAGATGAGCAGATCATGGGGCTGCCGCTGGGTGCGTGGGCGGAGGCGGGGGTGACAAGGCAATGACGCTGGGTTCTGGGCTTGTGGAGGTATCCATGGCTGAAGGCGTAGAGACGCAAGATTTTGCGTCTGCGGACACTGCGGGCAACGCGTTTGAGCCGGAGATCACGGTCTTCATGTGCATCTACTGCGCGTACATGGCCGCCGATACGGCCGGTGCGCTGCGGATCAAGTACCCGGCGAACGTTAAGTTGGTCAAGCTGCCGTGTACGGGTAAGACGGATGCCCGCTATTTGCTGGAGGCGTTCGAGCAAGGGGCGGACGGTGTGTGTGTGGTGGGCTGCCCCATCGGCAACTGCCACCACGTGGATGGGAACAAGCGAGGATTGGCGCGGGTGAAGTACACCAAGAGGCTGCTGGATGAGATCGGGCTGGGCAGTGAGCGACTGGAGATGTACTTCGTCTCGGGTGGCATGGGCATGACGTTTGCTGCCGCGATCCAGGAGATGACTGGACGCCTGCGGGAGTTGGGGCCAAGTCCCTTGAAGGCGCGCCATCAGAATGGCGCCTCTGAAGGGTGAAGGCGCGCCATCAGAATGGCGCCTCTGAAGGGTGAAGGCGCGCCATCAGAATGGCGCCTCCGAAGGGTGAAGGCGCGCTGTCACACTAGACTTCCGAAGTCTTCAGTGGTTCATTTGACCCGTCTAGCAGCCTGTCGGAGTGAAAAAGGCCGTCCCTAAATTCGCGGCCTTTTGCAGCAAAAGTGGGTGGCGAGACCCAAATTCGAGCTTAAAGCCGTGCTTGAGTGGGACCTTTCTCAGTAAAATGGCTTCTCTCCGACAGGCTGCTAGCACCTTGCGGAAGCCGCGACCTATGCCATTTGGAGCTATGTCCTAGACTTCGGAAGTCTGGGCCCAGTCAAGATAGAGAATCGGGAGGGGGAACGAGTCCGGAAGTGAGCAGGTAGCATCGCAACGCGGCATGAGCTGCGCTCCAATGTACCGAAACCTGACACCCGCACAATGGCCAAGGCGGACGCTGAACGCCAAGCGTCGTGCGTCCGTAGGGGGGAGGAAAGGGTGAGATGAAACAGGATGTCAGGAACAGAGCGGACATTGCGGACCTAATGCCGGCAGGATACCGGCGGTCCATTGATTCCGACCGTCCGCGGTCGACGTCGGCTGCGTCCGCACGTGGGTCCCCCGCTGAAGCGGAGCGTCCAGATGGTGCATCGGATGTCGTCGGGGCGGTGATGGTTGTCGGTGGGGGAATCGCAGGCATCCAGGCTTCGCTGGATCTGACCGAGGCTGGCTACAAGGTCTATCTGGTGGAGACTAAGTCGGCTATCGGTGGGCATATGGCGCAGTTGGACAAGACGTTCCCGACCAACGACTGCGCAATGTGCATCGTCAGCCCGAAACTCGTGGACTGTGGTCGGCATCGCAATATCGAGTTGTTGATGGACAGCGATGTGCTGGGGGTGCGCGGGGAGGCGGGCAATTTCAGCGTGCGGGTGATGACTCGACCGCGGTACATTGACGTGGACAAGTGCACGGGTTGTGGAGATTGCGCCGATGTGTGCCCGGTTGTCATTCCTAGTCACTTCGATGAAGGGCTGGCGGTACAGCGGGCGGCTTACAAGCTATATCCCCAGGCGGTGCCGAATGCCTACGCTATCGAGAAACGGGGCATCGCTCCGTGCCGGGATGCGTGTCCCGCCGGTCAGCGGGCTCAAGGTTACATCGCCTTGATTCGCGAGGGGCGCTACGAGGACGCGCTGCGAGTGATCAAGGAGGACAATCCTTTTCCCGGTATCTGTGGGCGCATCTGTAATCACCGCTGCGAGGAGGCGTGCAATCGGGGCAAGCTGGACGAGCCGATCAACATCCGGGCGTTGAAGCGCTTTGTCACCGACAAGGTCTATGCCCAAGGGAGGGTACCGTCGGAGCCTACCCCACGCCAGCATGAAGAGCGTGTGGCCGTGATCGGTGCAGGCCCGTGCGGGCTCACCGCTGCGCAGGATCTGTGCAAGCTGGGTTATGGTGTCACGGTTCTCGAGGCCCTGCCTGTGGCGGGCGGGATGCTGCGCGTGGGCGTGCCGGAGTACCGGTTGCCCTCCTGGATTGTGGATCGGGAGGTGCAGGACATCGTGGACCTGGGCGTGGCGTTGCGCCTGAACACGCGCGTGGATAACCTGGACGATGTCTTCGCGGAGGGATTTGACGCGGTACTGGTTGCGGTGGGCGCGCACGAGGGGATCCGCTTGCCTATTCCTGGGGCGGATTTGGGTGGTGTCTTGCTCAACACGACTTTCCTGCGTGACGTGCGGCTCTCCCAGATAGGGCAGGCACAAGGCCGGCCCCTACGGGATGGGCAGGCACAAGACCGGCCCCTACCCGGGGAGGCGGGTGGAAATCTGCCCGAGCTGGGGGAGCGTGTGGCGGTCGTTGGGGCCGGGGATGTGGCGATGGACGTGGCGCGAACGGCGGTGCGGTTGGGGGCCGAGGTTCACGTCTATTACCGCCGTACCCGAGAGGAGGCGAGCGCGGACAGGGAGGAGATGCACCGCGCCGTGGAGGAGGGTGTGGTGTTCCACTGGCAGGTCACGCCTGTGGAGATCGTGGGTGACGGGAACGGGCGCATGGCCGGGATGCGATGCATCCGTACGGAGCAGGGGATGCCGGACGAAACGGGCCGGAGGCGACCGGTTCCGATTCCGGGATCCGAGCATTTCATTCCATGTGACAACGTGATATTCTCTGTGGGCCAGCGGGCCGGTCTGGCTTTCATCCCGGATAGCGCGGGGGTGGGGATCACGGGACGGCAGACGATCGCGGTGAATCCCAACACGCTGGCCGCAACGCGGCCGGGTGTGTTTGCGGCAGGGGATGCGACGACGGGTACGGCATTCGTGATTGAAGCGGTAGCGTCGGGTCATCGTGCTGCTGAGTCGATTCATCGCTATTTGCGGGGGGATGAGTTGGAGCCGCCACCCGAGCCGGACTTGCCGGTGGTCGATCTCACGCGGGCGGAGATCGCCGAGCGGGTAGCACTGGGCGAGGTTCAGGTCGGAGGCCGCGTGCCTGTGGACGCGCTGCCAGCGGATGAGCGAGTTTCGAGCTTCGAGGAGGTGGTGGCGGGCTACACGGACAGCCAGGCGCAGGAGGAGGCGGCCCGCTGCCTGGCTTGTGGCGTGTGTTCCGAGTGCCTGAGTTGTGTGTACACTTGCCAGGCGGATGCGATCAATCACAATATGGTGACGCTTGAGCAGGACATCCCTGTCGGCGCGATCATCCTGGCCCCTGGTTACGATACGTTCCACGCTGAGCAGGCGGCGGAGTATGGCTGGGGCCGATTTCCCAACGTGGTGACAGCGTTGCAGTTCGAGCGGCTGCTGAATGCCTCTGGCCCGACGCTGGGCCACGTGAAGCGGCCCTCGGATGGTCAAGTGCCGAAGCGGATCGCATTCATCCAGTGCGTTGGCTCCCGCGATCAGGATCACGATTACTGCTCGGCGGTCTGCTGTATGTATGCCACGAAGGAGGCCATACAGGCCATTGAGCACGAGGCGGGCACGGAGATCACCATCTTCATGATGGACATGCGGGCCTATAGCAAGGGCTATGAGGAGTACTACCGCCGGGCGCGGGAGCGATATGGCATTCGCTACGTCCGCACGCGGATTTCCTTCGTGAGGGAGGATCCCAAGACGCACGATCTCGTTCTGAAGTACGTTGGAGACCTTACAGGTTCTCCGAAACCTGTAAGGTCTGATGTCAGGTCTGGCTCGCAGGTCGAGGAGGAGGCGTTCGACCTGGTTGTGCTCTCTGTGGGGGTGGAGATCTCACAGGGTGTACGCGAGTTGGGCCGGCGGCTGGACGTCGCCCTGGATGGGTACGGGTTCTGCCGCACGGCACCGTTCGAGCCGCTTCAGACGAGCCGGCCGGGGATCTACGCCGTGGGACCTTTCCGGGAGCCAAAGGATATCCCCGAATCGGTGGTCGAGGCCAGCGGCGCGGCGGCTGCCGCGGGAGCGGTGCTGTCTCCGGCGCGCTGGAAAAGCACGCAGGAGGTGACATATCCACCGGAGCGTGAGGTGGCGGGTGAGGCGCCTCGCATCGGCGTGTTTGTCTGTCACTGCGGGTCGAACATCGGTGGTTTCCTGGACGTGCCGGCGGTGGCGGAGTACGCGGCGGGTTTGCCGGGGGTGGTGCACGCCGAGCACAATCTGTATACTTGTTCCCAGGATTCGATCCAGCACATCACGGAGCAGACACTGAATCTGGGCCTCAACCGGGTTGTGGTCGCCTCGTGTACGCCGCTGACTCACGAGGCGCTCTTTCAGGACAGCATCCGCCAGGCCGGGTTGAACCCGGGGATGTTTCAGATGGCGAATATCCGCAACCAGTGCTCGTGGGTGCACTCTGGCGAGTGGGAGGCGGCGACGGACAAGGCTCAGGATCTGGTGCGGATGGCGGTGGCGAAGGCGCGCATTCTAGAGCCGCTGCGCAGGACCGAGGTGCCGGTGCAGAAGGCGGTCCTGGTGATTGGCGGCGGGGTGGCGGGCATACAGGCGGCACTGACGCTGGCGGACCAGGGGTTCCCCGTGCACCTGGTTGAACGGGAGGGGCGGCTGGGCGGCATTCTATGGCACGTCAAGAGGATGGTGGATGCCGATGCCGGGACAGAAGACAAGGGGACGCCGACCGCAGACGGTCGTGGGGGACAAGGGGACGGGGAGACGGTACTCGAATCCCACGACCTGGTGTGGCGAGACCCGCAGGCATTCCTGCAGTCGTTGATTGAGCGGGTTGATAACCATCCTCGGATCACGGTGTACCTGCGGAGCGAGTTCTTGGAGAGCAGTGGCTTTGCGGGTAACTTCACCTCGCGGCTGCGTGGCCCAGAGGGAGAGAGCGAGGTGCGCCACGGGGCCACGATTGTGGCGACTGGGGGGGTCGAGTATCGGGGGCCTGAGTATGGTTACGGCACGGATCCTCGAATTGTCACGCAGCAGGAGTTTGAGGCGATTCTGGCAGAGGAGGAGGATGCAGGAGGCAAGAAGCAGGATGTAGCCGCGATTTCGTCGGATTGGGACAATCCGCAATCGCCCGCGAGACAAGAGGGGATTGAGTCTGTCGTGATGATCCTGTGCGTCGGTCCGGCGGAGCGGTACTGCGCCCGTATTTGCTGCACGACAGCGATCAAGAATGCGCTGGCGCTCAAGCGGATCAACCCTCAGGCACAGGTGACGGTGATATACCGGGACATCCGCACGTATGGCTTCAAGGAGCGTCTGTATCAAGAAGCGCGACGCCAGGGCGTGCTGTTCGTGCACTACGATTTCGACCGCAAGCCACAGGTGAGGGTCTCAGATTCACCGGTAGAGACGCAAGATATTGCGTCTGATTCTGTGGAGGTGACCGTGTGGGAGCCGGTGTTGGGTGAGGAGTTGGTGCTGCATCCCGACCTGGTCGTGCTCAGTATGCCCGTCGTGCCGCCGGAGGGAGCTCGGGAACTGGCGACGCGGCTCAAGGTGCCGGTCGATCTCGATGGGTTCTTCCTGGAGGCCCACGTCAAGCTGCGCCCCGTGGACTTCGCCACTGACGGCGTGTTTATGGCCGGGATGGCTCACTATCCCAAATTCCTGGATGAGACCATCGTGCAAGCCCAGGCTGCCGCGGCGCGGGCGATGACGATCGTGAGCAAGGATGTGCTGGAAGTGGGCGGCATCGTGGCGCAGGTGGATGCGGAGAAGTGCGTCGCTTGCCTGACCTGTGTGCGCGTCTGCCCGTACGATGTGCCGCAGATCCGCGCGGATCTCGGCGGGGTGGCGGGCATCGTCGGCGCGGCCTACATCGAGCCGGCTCAGTGCCACGGCTGTGGTATCTGCGCGGCGGAGTGCCCGGCCAAGGCCATCCAGTTGCTCCGCTACCAGGACGTACAAGTGGAAGCGGAGATCGCGGCGCTGTTTGACGAGGACCTGACGGGGTTTCATCAGACCCTAAAGGTTTCGGAAGACCTTTAGGGTCTGATGCGAGGGGAGGTGTGAGGTGGGCGAGATGGATGAGCACGGCTTCGAGCCGAGGATTTTGGCTTTTTGCTGCCGCCACTGCGCTTACGCCGCAGCCGACCTGGCGGGGGGGATGCGCATTCAGTATCCTCCCAATGTGCGCATCATTGAGGTGCCTTGCTCGGGACGTGTGGAGGTGACGGAGGTGCTCCACGCTTTCGAGCGCGGCGTTGATGGCGTGATCGTGGCTGGCTGACTGGAGGGCGATTGCCATTACCTGGAAGGTAATATCAACGCTAAGCGGAGGCTGAAGTACGTCGCCGATCTGCTTGATCAGATCGGCTTGGGCGGTGAGCGAGTTGCGATGGTGAACGTTTCCTCAGCGATGGGGGCACAGTTTGCCGACAAGGTAACGGAAATGACGGAGAAGGTGCGAGGATTAGGGCCGAATCCGGTTGGGAGCTAGAGGTTGGAATGCCGGCAGGATGCCGGCGGTCCGTCGGAGGTTGACGGTCCATCAAGGAGGTCACGATGATTGTAGCTGAACAGAAACCGCTTAAGGAAATCATGGAATTGCTGGGCGACGCCCGGAAGGTGTTGGTTGTGGGCTGTGGGACGTGTGTGACAGTCTGCTTCGCCGGTGGTGAGAAGGAAGTCGGTATCCTGGCCTCGTCGCTGCGCATGATGAGCAAGATGGAAGGCCACCCGATGGAGGTGGACGAGACCACCGTGCAGCGGCAGTGCGAGTGGGAGTACATTGACCCGCTGGGCAAGGGATTGGGGGACTACGACGCGGTGCTCAGCCTGGCCTGCGGCATCGGCGTGCAGGCGATGAATGAGCGTTTCCCCGATTCGATTACCCTACCTGGGCTCAACACGACGTTCCTCGGCCTGCCCGAAGAGCAGGGCGTATGGGAGGAGCGATGCCAGGCCTGTGGTGATTGCATCCTGGGGCTCACCGCTGGTATCTGCCCCATCGCGCGTTGCTCCAAGCAACTGCTCAACGGGCCCTGTGGAGGTTCCCAGAACGGGAAGTGCGAGGTGGATCCGGACACGGACTGCGCCTGGCAGTTGATCTGGGAGCGGGCGGTGAAGCTGGGGAGGGTGGATCAGTTGCTGGAGATACAGCCGCCGAAGAACTGGTCGACCAGCCGTGACGGAGGCCCGCGCAGGATCGTGCGCGATGATCTCCGGTTGGTGGATGCCGAGTGAGGAGGGAGATACCGATGGCGGATAGCAAACAACCGGCGGAGGAACGAACGAACGGCTACAAGTCGGGGAGCAATCTGGAGAAAGTGCTGGAGGCGGGTCACTTCGCGGTGACGGGAGAGCTGGGACCGCCGCAGGGGGCCGACCCGGAGGAGATTCTGCACAAGGCGCAACTTCTCGAAGGCGCGGTGGATGCGGTGAACATCACGGACAACCAGACCGCCGTCGTCCGCATGTCCAGCATCGCCTCAGGGGTGCTGGCGATGGGCGCGGGTCTGGAGCCGGTGGTGCAGATGACGTGCAGGGACCGGAATCGGTTGGCGATTCAGGCGGACCTGCTGGGGGCCCACGCGCTGGGGTTGCGCAATCTGCTGTGCCTGACGGGAGATCATCAGAGCTTCGGCAACCATCCCACCGCCAAGAACGTGCACGACCTGGATTCGGTCCAGTTGATCCAGATGGTCAAGAATCTGCGCGACGAGGGCGTGTTCCAGTGTGGGGACGCGGTGAAGGCGGGCGTGCCCCGCTTCTTCATCGGCGCCGCCTCCAATCCCTTCGGCGATCCCTTGGAGTTCCGCCCGTATCGGTTGGCCAAGAAGGTGGCCGCCGGGGTGGACTTCATCCAGACTCAGTTGATCTACGACATCCCCCGCTTTCGCGAGTTCATGAAGCGGGTGGTGGACATGGGGCTCCACGAGAAGGTTTACATCCTGGCTGGCGTCGGCCCGCTTAAGTCCTCGGGTATGGCCCGATACATGCGGGACCAGGTACCGGGGATGATCGTCCAGGATCAGTACGTGGATCGGATGAAGGCGGTGATCAAGGGGATTCCCAAAGAGGAGAAGATGGCCCGGCGAAAGGCCTGGCGGCAGATGGGCATCGATATCTGCATCGAGCAGATTCAGGAGATCCGAGAGGTCGAAGGCGTAGCCGGGATACACATCATGGCTGTCGAGTGGGAGGCGGCCGTGCGGCCCATCGTGGAAGGTGCTGGGCTGTTGCCGCGTCCAGAGTTTGAGGTTGGTGGCTAGATGTTGAAGGATGGAGGATGGAGGTTGGACTGCCAGCAGGATGCCGGCAGTCCGTTGGGGGTTGGAGGTTAGAGTATGGCGATCACGTTAAGTACCGATATGGCGACGTTCGTCCGCGAGGAATGCGGTGAGAACGTTTATCTGTGCTATCAGTGCGATCGCTGCTCCTCGGGGTGTCCGACCGTTCCGGCGATGCATTACCGTCCGGCCCAGATGATGCGCATGGCGCAGTTCGGTCTGGAGGACATGCTGGCCAGTGATGCCAGCATCTGGCAGTGCGTGGGTTGCGATATGTGCACGGCACATTGCCCGCACAATCTCAGCGTGCGCCGGCTGGTGGAGGTTATGCGCCAGCACGTGATGCAGGAGCGCTACCTGGTGGGGGGCGTTGAAGCGGTGGGGGAGGACGAGGCGCTCCAGAAAGGCGTGCGGGCGCTGGGCATGCTGGGCGAGCGGATCAGCACGCATTACAACGTCTCTGGGGAGGACAACGCGGCGCGCCTGGCGTGGACGGACAACCTAGCGCCTGAGAACCGTCCGGAGGGACTGGTGCGCGATACGGACGCGGAGATGGCGTATTTCGTCGGGTGTGTCTCTGCGATGTTCCCTATGAGCTACGGCATTCCCCAGAGTTTCGCCACGGTCTTGAGCCGCGCCGGCGTTCGCTTCACGACCCTGGGTGATGAAGAGGAGTGTTGTGGATTCCCGCTGATGATGGCCGGCCAGCTGAAGCAAGCCGAGGCACTGGTGCGTCACAACGTGGAGCAGATGCGGGCGCTGGGGATACCGCGCGTCGTCACCACCTGTCCTTCTTGCTATCACATGTGGCACCATACTTACCCCGAAGTGCTGGGCGAATCCCTCGGCTTTGAGGTGGTCCACGCCGTAGAGGTGCTGCGGGATCTGGTGGTTGAAGGACGGCTGGAGCTGACGGAACCTCGGCGCACGGGGGTAGTCACGTACCACGATCCGTGTGACCTGGGGCGCAAGAGTGGGATCTATGAAGCGCCGCGTGAGGTCCTGCGGCGGATACCGGGCTACACCTTCGTAGAAATGCAGCAGTCGGGCGAGCACGCGCTCTGCTGCGGAGGTGGTGGCAACCTGGAGACTTTCGATCCGGATCTGGTGCAGGATGTATCAGCCCGGCGCGTGGCCCAGGCGGCGGAGGTCGGAGCGACGGTGCTAGTCTCGGCGTGCCCGCAGTGTGTGCGCACTCTCTCCAAGGCGGCGCGCGCGCAGCGGATACGGGTGCGGGTGATGGACCTGACGCAGCTTGTCGAGATGGCGTTGGGGTAGAGGAGCAGGGGGACTAGCACGGATGGGAGAAATGCACGATGGGGACGGGGACGTAGGGCGTCGAACGTCAAACGTCAAATGGCAAGCATCAAACGTCGCGGACGCGGACGTCCGGCGTCGGGCTTTTCATGAGTAGTGAGGAGGTCGGGATGGCAGACCATCCGTCAGTGAACCAGTTGAACAAAATCGCCGTCAGTGGCAAGGGAGGGGTGGGCAAGACCACCCTATCCGCCCTCATGGCGCATATCTACGCCAACCGAGGTCGTAGTGTCATCGCCATTGACGCGGATCCGGCTGGTGGGCTGGCCGAGGCGCTGGGATTTCCGCCCGACTTGGTCGCCCAGGTGAGTCCGGTGGCCCAAATGGAGGATCTGATCTACGAACGTACGGGGGCGAAGCCGGGCACCTCTGGCGGCTTCTTCAGTCTCACTCCTCGGGTGGACGACATACCGGATCGGTTCAGCGTGCAGCATCGAGGCATTCGCTTCCTCCGGCTGGGCACCATCGAGTCCGGCGGCAGCGGTTGCATCTGTCCTGAGAGCGCGCTTCTCAGGGCGTTGGTCACCCACCTGCTGCTCTATCGCGATGAGATGATGATCCTGGACATGGAGGCCGGGGTGGAGCACCTGGGCCGTGCGACGGCAAAGGCGGTGGACGCGTTCCTGGTCGTCGTCGAGCCGGGGCGGCGCAGCCTGGCCACGGCGGAGCGCGTGCGTGAGCTGGCCGGGGATATCGGGATCAGCCGTGTGTACGCGGTGGGCAACAAGGTCCGGGGGGAGAGTGATTGGGGCTTCATTCGGGACGGCAGCCCTGTGCCTGTGCTGGGGTGTCTATCCGCCAATCCGGAATTGACCGAGGCGGATTTGCAAGGAACGGGTGTCTTCGACACCGCACCTCAGGCCGTTGAGGAGGCACGGGGAATTGTGGCTGCGCTGGAGGCGCTGTGAGACGAGGGATTGGGGGCCGGCGTCAGAAGTCAAACGTCGAAAGGCAAACGTCAAGCGTCAAACGTCGTGCGTCCGGGGTTCTTGCTCTGTGCGTGTTTGCGCTGGCAGCCCCCGCGCCCCTACTACGGACGGGAGGGCGGCGTCCGCAGGGGAATGCACTGCCGCCGTCGGCGTCTGTGGACGGGCTGGCGGGGCACCCGCAGGAGCACAATCTGAGCTGCGAATCTCGCTCGGCGACGGACATGGCGGCTTTCTGGGGGGTGACGTTCACCGAGGATGACTTCTTCCGCCGTCTACCCAAGTCCGACAATCCCCACCGTGGCTTCTTGGGCGACGTGGATCTAGCGCCGGGGACGATGCCGCCGGATGGATATGGCGTCTACGTCGAGCCAATCGCGGCCAACCTGCGCAGTTTCGGACTGGAGGCGCGGGCCTGGCGGGAGTGGAGCCTGGAAGACCTGAAGGCGGAGTTGGTCGCGGGAAGGCCGGTGATCGTCTGGGCCACCTATGATATGCAGTTGCCCGGGGTAGAGACCTGGGTGTCATCGGATGGCGTGTTCTCCGTCGTAGTGAAGTGGCAACACACCTTCGTCGCCGTTGGCTATGACGAGGAGGGCCTTTCTTTGGTGGATGCCTACGATGGGGTGACGAAGCATTTCTCCTACGAGGCGTTCATATCAGCCTGGGAGCAGTTAGAGCGCATGGCGGTGACGGTGGAAGGTTCTTTGGTCCATCCTGCGGGGCGGGCTTGGAAGGCGACGTGGGGGGATGGTATATTGGTAGATTGGGGGACGGAGCAGGGCTCTCCCGCTGAAGCGGGGCGTCCGTTGTTTGTTGTAGATGGGCGGTGGGCAATCGGTCCGTACTGAGACGCGGAAGTTGATGGTATGTTGTGGATGGTAGATTGGTAGATTGGTAGATTGGTAGATTGGTAGATTGGTAGATTGGTAGATTGGTAGATTGGTAGATTGGTAGATTGGTAGATTGGTAGATTGGTAGATTGGTAGATTGGTAGATTGG